>Ga0272443_10003554_pt1 | contig 18182 bp, 35 predicted proteins | sample SSMAcet12_FD_193581 | JGI IMG/M metagenome (GOLD analysis project Ga0272443, IMG submission 193581) | Marine sediment archaeal communities from Little Sippewissett salt marsh, Falmouth, MA, United States - SSM-Acet-12 | ecosystem: Environmental > Aquatic > Marine > Wetlands > Sediment ... | reverse complement strand
AGGGGACGGCTACGGCTTTGGGGAGTGTTAGTCTTTGTCTTTGCAGGTGGAGGGGTCAGACCGGCCCCTCCGAAACTAAGGAGGAGAAGATGGAGAAGACATACGAAGAGATCGGCGCTGACATGGTACGGGACCTACCGGCCGAACTGCTGACATGGGCGCAAGGTCAAGCCGCAGTAAGAGGCCAATCGTTGAGCGAGTTCAACGCTGACGCCCTGCTGTCGTATCGTGCCTTAATCGGTCAAGGGCTGACGTTCATTGCCCCGGAGGCCGCGTATGAGTGAGCCGCTGACCAAAACCAAAACTTATTTCCGAGAGGCGCGGGTCGTGGTGGACGTTGATGTTAGTCTCTGGCTAACTAAGCCCGGGGGCAAGATCGACGCCGCCAAACGGCAGGCCGAGGATGTTAAGAAGCAGATACTGCGCCACGTCGATGGCGTAGCCCAAGCCTATGTCGAAATCGACACCGACATTGTTTGCGCTTACTGTGGGTATGATCCTGAATACGACGACATCGACGGCCGCCCTCTCTGCTGCGATAAAGCTGTGGCCGAGTGGCAATCCCGCATCAAGGAGGCCGCGCATGAGTAAGCCGAAGAACAAACACCTACTTATCGCATCGAACGAACTCAAGAAAGCAGATGAGATCATAAAGAAGCTGGAGGCTCTTGTGATCCAGCGTGGCGGCAAGGTTATGCTCGATCTCCGCAAGACGCAGAGGGCGACCGTGCTTGGCATAGTATACCCATCAGTAGGGGGGGGCGCGCATGAGTAACGTCAAGCCGTGTCCGTTCTGTGGGAGCAAGTGTGAGGTCGTCACCTACCGAGAGTTTATCCCGTTTTCCCGAGTGGTGGAGTGTGTAAATATGGAATGTCAGTATAGATCGGGGTTCAGGATGGACAAGGCCGACGCCATCCTTGCCCACAATAAGCTCTCTGATGCTCAGGCCCCGGAGGCCGCGCATGAGTAACGTCAAGCCGTGTCCGTTCTGTGGCTGGACCTGTGCTGTCTCCAACTGCAACACCGGCCGAGCATTTGTTTACTGCAGAAGTAGCGAGTGCGAATACCAAAGTGGGCTATGCGACAGCCCGGCCGACGCCATCCTTGCCCACAACAAGCTCTCTGATGCTCGGTACATGGAGGAGAACAATCTACTCCCGAGAATGCACACAAAATTTAAGGCGGTAGCCGCCGATATGGCGTCAAATGTCTATCAGGACTGGTTTCGGTGGTCTGAACAGAGGCGGAACGATCGCATCGAGTCTTGGGCATCAAAGATGACCAACGTACTAACCGACCACAATGCTCTCGACTACCCCGACCCCATAGCAGCAGCTAAGGCGGTGGATGAGCTGGTGAAAGCGGCGAGAGACGCAATGTGGGTCCTAGGGGGCCATGTCCGCTTTGACTCAACATCGGAAACCCCGGAGACGCGCCCGTTTTGCCGCCTCGCCGCAGCCCTCAAGCCGTTTGAGAAGGAGGGGAACGATGGCTGACGCAGCACAAAGAGCCGCGGAAAGGATAGCGCCGATGCCAGACTTTTGGAGCTGGTCCGGGTTGAAGAAAAAGGGGACGCCAAGAGACCAACTGAGGCGCGATTACGAATTGTTGCGCCATAAGAAACAAGACCCAATAGCCGCCATCATCCGCGAAGAATACGAGAAGGAGGAGAACGATGCCTGACACAGCACAAAGAGCGGCGGAGAGGATAGCGATGCGCGCCAGAGTAGGCGCATGGCTGACTATGTCTAGCCAGGGCCAGTTCAATTATGCCATGCCAAGCCCATCTGATGTAGCCGCCATCATCCGCGAAGAATACAACCTCGACAAATGGTTTGATCTCTTGGGGGCGTTTACCGCCTGGTGTGGTGAGTTCGTTGACCGGGTTAGGGATGGGGACGTGACGGTCACGGTCAACGGCCCCGAGGGCGACCCCTTCCAGTTCGATAACTGGGTCGAGGACATCAAGGCCACGGTCGAATCAACATATGAGTTAATGAAGGATGAGAACAATGACCAAGGGTGACAATATACTCGACGACATCCTCAACGGCGTCAAGAAGCAAAAAGCGGTTGTGTTCGCCGGGATGTCCGACAATGACCAGGAACTCACCAAGACGCGCCTCAATATCATCGACGCGAGATGCGCTGACATGGTGCGCTATGCGCTTTGGAAGGCAATGCAGGCTACCGATTTGGCAGCCATGCAGAGAATAATGAGCGGGACCGGCCGGTCGGCAAACTAGCCCGATCCCGCATGACGAGAACATAAGTCCTCAGCCGGAACCCACTATCCGGCGGGGGCGAAATCAAGGAGAAGATTATGGACTGGGAAAAGCTCAAAGCTGAGTTTCCCGACGAAGACCTGGGGTGGCGTGTTATGTACTCGGGCCTCAAAGACGGGAAGCCGTGGGCGCAGATAGCCCCCTACGTGGATAGTCGGGCCATTCAGGACCGGCTTGATGAAGTGGTCGGCCCTGAGAACTGGACCGATGAGTACAGGGATTCCAACGTGGCTACCGGGTCGGGGTTTATTTGTACCCTCTCCATCAAGGTTGACGACGTGTGGATTCCCAAGTCCGACGGGGCCGGCCTGGATCGCAACACCGAAACGTTTAAGTCCGGGATCTCCGACGCCCTTAAGCGGGCCGCCGTCAAGTGGGGAATTGGCCGGTATCTTTATTCTCTCCCTATGCAGTGGGCTAACAGCATAACAAACAAGCGCACCAACGCGCCCGGAGAGATATCCGTCATCGTCAAGGAGAAGGGGTCGGACAAGAAACAGCACTTCTACACTGTCCCCCCGAAGATCTACGGGGTAACTGACAACCAGCAGGACTTGGCGGATAGGGAATTGCTCATCGCGGAGTGCTCCGATCTTGAAAACTACTTCAAGCTCAGTCTCAAGCAAAAGATGGCCGCCCGGAAAAAGAACCTTGGCATTGAGGATTTCACGGGGGTGTCATATGACAAGCTCAAGACCTACCGTGACACCATGTTAGCGAAGAAGGAGGCCGCGTGAATAAGGCAACCATATTCGGGCGTATCGGTAAGGACCCCGAACTCAAGTACACACCCTCTGGTAAGGCTGTTTGCACGTACAGCGTGGCGACCAGCCGCAGGCAAAAGGGTAAAGACGAAATCACAACCTGGCACAATATCGTAGCGTGGGAGAAAACGGCTGAAGTTATGAAAGAGTACCTCAGAAAGGGCCAGCAGGTTCTTATCGAGGGTAGAATCGAAAACCGGACCTATGATAAGAAGGACGGGACGAAGGGATACATCTCGGAGATCGTCGCTGACAGGTTCTGGTTTGTCGGTCGGCCGTCGGAATCCGAGCGGGCACCCGACGCCCCTACGTCCACCCACGATGACGATGATCTGCCATTCTAAGGAGGAGATTATGGAACACGCAAGACGAATAGCTCTGGATACGGCCAGCGAATACGACGAAATCGAACGCGAAGTATTTGTTGACCCCGCAACTGGTGAGATCATTGAAAGGTTCGAGGAAAACCCCAGCTCGGTTAGTCTCGATATGTTGTCGCAAGTAATGCGTGGTATGCGGGCCAACCAACGCAAGATAGCACTTATTGAGGAATTTGAGGCCCAGGAGTCGGAACGGATAAGGGCGGCCTGCCGTAAGAGTGTGGCTCCTATGGAGGAGGCGCTACGGAAGCTGAGTGCTGTTGCCGAACACATTCTGCGGTCCTCTGGCTTGACTGACAAAAAGACGGGTCGCCCGAAGATCTCATGCCCTGGTATTGGGACTGTCCGTATCGACCTGACAAGGGAGAGGGTCGACGACACCAAGTGGAGGGAGATGAGCGAAGAGGAGCAGCGCCATCTTGCCAATGTCCGACAACTTGCCATCCGGGTAGTGAGTACATACAAACCCGACAAGGCAACCATCAAGAAGCAGGTGTTAGACGGCGACGAAATGTTGTCCAAGGCATTCAGCGTAGTCGGCAAGGAAGAAACGTTTGTGTTTCGTCCCGCCGACTGATCTTCTCCTCCAAGGGGTCGGGTAACACCGGCCCCCACAAAAAAACAAGGACGTTATGATAGACGACTGGACCGGCTTCGCATTACCCAAGACAGGGAAGAAAAAGAAGGCTAGGAAGAACCGTTCAGCGTTCCACAAACTTGTCGTTGACATTGATCAAAAGTGCATGAATCGAGAATGCATGTCCATTAAGAAGCGCGTTATCGAATGGTTGCAAGTACATCACATCATATACATATCACAGGGGGGTGAGGACATTATTGAGAACGGTATAACCTTGTGTCCTGCGTGTCATCGGCTTGTTCACGAGGGCGGCAAGGACGACACGGGACATCGCCTTACCGGGGCTCAATGGATGCGGCGGATACTCAAACAGTGGGAGGGTGAGCCCGAGTATCGCTGGGGGAAGGTTGCCCCGATTATCGAACTCAAGGCGAAGAAGGAGGTGGCATGAGCAACGCGAGGTGGCAAGAACCGTGGTGTTTGTGGTGTGGTGGCACCATATCAGGGTATGGGCGAAGCACATATTGCACTGCGGTATGTTCGGAACTGGCACGGGCGAAGATGTCGGCATGTAAACAATACGTCAAGGGCCGTAACACCAAGAAAAAATGGCGGACGTGTAGAATTTGTGGTGAGCCAATACCGATAGGTCGTCGGGTGTTTTGTTCTGACCATTGCGCCTGGATACATAAAAACGCCACCAAACAGTTAAGTAGGTCGGCGGGTAGGGCGGTCAAACCAGTTGAGGAGGTAGACCAACGCCCATGCTGTGGTATGGCGTTACTCTTAGCCGCTTCCCCCGAACGATTTGAGCGAGAGGTTAGGGAAATACTTGCCGGTAGAACCAAATACGTGCCACCAGTGGCGCGGGGGTGACATGAACTGGATCGCAGGACGCCTATGTGTGGGGGATGTTGAGTAATGTCTGGATACGCGAAACTCTGGACAACGATGCTTAGTGATGAGTGGTTTGTTGGGCTGTCGTGTAACCAACGCGGCTTCTTTATGCAGCTCATTTTACTGGCAAAAACGTGGGGCGATTCCGGCATTTTTACGGTCCGCAGCGCCTCGGCATTGGGTACCGCAACGGGTCTTGACGGGAAGATCGCAAGGAAATATGTAGGAGAAATGGCGGATGCGGGGGCGATCAAGGTACGGGGGCAAAGGGGAAAATTCCTAACCATCGAATTACCTAACTACCAGAAATGGCAAGAGTTTAGGCTGCGAAAAGGTGGGAAAAATCCCCTCGCGCCAACCCAACATGCCGGGGAAAAATCCCCGATAAGCATACCAAACCATACCATACCAAACCATACCAAAGAAGAGGCAACCGCCCCGCCTCTTGAAAGATTCAACGAATGGGTGAAGAAGAACCCAGCCAAGATTGTCGCAATCGTCAAAGCCCTGAAGCGGATCGAAGACTGGCCGCCGGATGTCGATCAGTGGGCCAAAGATGAAATCGCCAAGATGCGCTCATGGCTGATCGCCAATCCTCAAAAGGGGAATAAGAAGAGTTGGGCGCGTTTCATTCAGAACTGGCTATCACGAGACCCCAAAGATTCAGTCGTTCGTCCCTATCCCGGATACATGACACCCCAAGAAGAGCAGGAATACTACGCAGGGAAGCGCCGGGATAGGGGCGGTGATTTTTCAAAGATAGGAGACGATATATGAGCCGTCGAGAATACAAATGGGTTGCCGCTAAAAACTGCTGTCACGTTGTAGTGGAAAGTAGCCATATCTCCGGTGACGTGTGTATGGCGATGGGGTTGAAAAACAAAGACAGATTCGCCGTAACGCTTTCTCCCATAGCTGCGATTACGCTATCGAACGCGTTGCGTCGTGCTGCTGGTGTGGAGGATACGAAATGAGCCGTCGAGAGATATGTGATAATGTGTTGTTGGCGCTGTGTTTCGGCATGGTGTTTCTCTGGGTAATGGTGCTGGCTAACTGTTTAGGACTTTTGGGATGAACTGGCCTGACCACATCAACTCGGTTTGCATCGGTGACTGTATTGAGGTAATGCGCGAGATCCCCGACGGCGTGATTCAGACGTGTGTAACGTCCCCGCCTTATTGGGGGCTGAGGGACTACGGGCAGGATGGACAGCTCGGCCTCGAGAAGACGCCGGAGGAATACGTGGCCAAGATGGTTGAGGTATTCCGCGAGGTCCGCAGGATACTCAAAGACGACGGTACGCTGTGGCTGAATCTGGGGGATAGTTATGCGGCTAACAGGGGGTATCAAGTCCCGGACAGCAAACACACAGATGTAGGCAATAAGATAGGGATGAGGGCTGATATGTTCGGCCTCAAACCCAAAGACCTCGTTGGTGTACCTTGGATGGTGGCGTTCGCGCTCCGGGCAGACGGCTGGTTCCTGCGCCAGGACATTGTGTGGTCGAAACCGAACCCGATGCCCGAATCAGTACGGGACCGCTGCACAAAAGCCCATGAGTACATTTTCCTACTGAGTAAGTCGGGTAAGTATTACTATGACGCCGATGCGATTAAAGAACCCGTAAAAGAAAGTAGCATTAAACGATTAGGCCAAGACGTTGACAATCAAACGGGAAGCTACAGGGTGCCAAGTAAAACAAACGGCCCAATGAAGGCGGTTTACGGCGGCCGCAATAAGCACGACGGGTATGGCACCCGCATTCATTCCGGTAACGAGGACCATGGGAAGTATGTCGAGGTGGGTGTAAACAAGCGTTCCGTCTGGACCGTCACAACCCAACCATACCCCGAAGCCCACTTTGCGACTTATCCATCCAAACTGATCGAGCCCTGCATCATGGCCGGTAGTAGAGAGGGCGACATTGTTTTGGATCCGTTCGGAGGCTCAGGGACAACGGCGCATACGGCGAGACGGCTGGACCGAAGGTTTGTGCATATAGATTTGGGTTATTCTGATTTAGCGGACAAGCGGCTGTCACAACAGCGGCTTGTGCTATTCAACCAATAGATAGGAGACTGAGGATAAGTGATGCCGAATATGGTGAATTTCTGTCAGTTGTGCGGGGCCGCGTACCGAAGGTGGTTTCGTCCATGCGGGAGTTGCTTGGAGAAATCGAGCGGGATACCGAGGGTGAGGGGGCATGAGTAATAACTGGAAAGAGTTTGAGCGGGGCATTGCTAGGCGGTTTCGCCGATGGTTCCCCGACGCAAGGCGTGGGTTGCAGTATCAAGAGAGCGAACACTGTCCGGATGTCGTTGGAACACCGTGGTACGTAGAGTGCAAAACCAGCGGAAGCAACTACGTGAAATACGAGGGTGATAATGGCACCGTTGCTGTCAAGCGCGGTGATATGTACAGTCTCTACTCACACTACTACCACCGCATGATGGAGTGGCGCGACAACGATTGCGGGATAGATTTGCCTGTCATCATTGTGTGTTCGGTGCCCAGGTGGAGCAACCGAATACTGGTGTTTATGCACTCTAACTTTTGGAAATCGCTATGCGGGGCAAAGCCGGACGATACCCAGTACATTGTAGAGGTAACGTGGACTCAGTTCGCTGCCGCCCTGGACGAGATTTACCCGGTAAAGGAGAAAATATGATTGACGTGAAGAAGATACCGATAGGGACGCTTGAGGCGATTCGTGGGAATCTCGGTTGTGATGAGGATGACCCGTCTAAGGACGACCATATAGCCAACATGGACCCCCTTGATGCCTGTCGAGCAGCCGTGGCTTGGTTTTTGGGAGACCCCGCGTGGTATGGGCTCATCATGGCCATCCATGATGGGATTTACGGGGCGGTAAAGGAGAAGGTATGAACATTTGTGTACTCACGATGGCTAGGTCGGGCCCTCACTCGCGGTCAAGGCTGTGGGCACGGTCATGTTCCTGGTCGAGTAAGGGAGGTGGATGAGATGACAACGCATTGGCGGGGGTGGTGTGAAACATGGGGGTGCTGGATTCCAGTAGGAGTGACAACAGCACGTGGATATGTGGTCGAGATGTATCCGACGCCTCCGGGTGGGTGTGAAACGCATCATCTGTACGTTACCCGCTGGCGTCTTGTAGACGAGAATGGGAGAGTGATATGAACGTAGATCAATGCCGTAAGCTGAGAGAGTGGGGGATGCCGCAGCCCGACAAGTATCAAGACCCGGAAGGCCGTGGCGAATGGTACGTGGAGATGGACTGTGGTTCGCATGAAATATGGAGTACGAACGATGTGTACGGACACTGCCCCAAACCGTTAGGTGCTGGTATCGTCTACATCCCCAACCTCGAAGACCTCCTGGACTTCGCTGAGAGTAAGGTGCGGGAATTCTACGACGACCCCGGGCTCGGCCCTCGGGTTGTCCTTGATTACGTACTCGGCGATTATGCGGCCTCTTTGGGTGAGTGGTTCGCCGCCAATATCGAAGTCAGGGCCCCCACCCGCAAAGATGCCGTCTACAACCTAATAGCCAAGATGATGGAGTGATGAGATGACAACACACTTCTGTAAAAACTGTGGTGAAGCGGTGGAGCCATGCGACGCCCCTCTATGGAGGGACTTCACGTTATTCGGCGTGACGTGGATATTCGGGCGCTGGGGGAAGTTTTACCCTGACCAGTGTGCCGAGTGTCAACAGTCGGACCACCGCAGAGACATGGACGCGGCATACGACGCTGGCTTTGAGCGTGGCTATGTCCACGCAACCGAAGAAGCTGTGAGAGGGTAACGTGACGCATATTTGGTTTTGGCGGTCGAGGCTACCCGAGCGCAAGGGCCAATTATGCAGGATACTTGTTAGGGGTAAGATGAACTCAATACTGGTAGAATTCGAGGACGGCTACAAGGTGGTGACATCGAGGTACGCCGTCAGGAGGATACGCTAGGTGTGACCCATGTGGACTTATTCACCGGCATAGGCGGCTTTGCGCTGGCCGCTAAGTGGGCCGGATTCAGAACCGTGGTGATGTGTGAGATTAACGACGACCTAAGAGGATTTCTTGAGAATGAGTGGCGAGTTCCTGTTATCCGAGACGTGCGAGAGTTCCCGGCCGAAGACTACCGAGGCGCAGACCTCCTTACTGCCGGAGTCCCATGCCAGCCGGCCAGTGTTGCCGGGAAGCGACGAGGCGCGGCAGATGACCGCTGGCTCTGGCCGCAGACTATCGACATTATTGAACGTGCCCGGCCACGTTGGTGCCTGCTTGAGAACCCTGTTGGAATCGTCACGATGGGCCTCGAGGGAATCATTGCTCAAGTGGAGAACCTCGGCTACACCGTCGGGACGATTGAGATACCGGCTTGTGCGGTTGAGGCCCCGCAAGAACGAATGCGCGTCTGGTTTGTGGCCCACCTGCCGGGCAAAAGAGTGGAACGGTTCGGGGTATCAGTACGATCAAGGCGATCACAGCAAGCCGAGAATGACGCTGGCGGGGCAAATCAAGCAATGGCCTACTGCCACGACATCGACGTTCGGACCACAGCCGGAGGGCAAGACGGGCCGCACACTTATTACGGTCATGTCTGGCACGACTCAGAATGGATCAGGTGCGCGGACGGCTACTGGCGGCGGACTAAACCCGGCGTGGCTGGGCTGGTTTATGGGATATCCGCCAAGTTACGTCGAGCGGCTACTGAGGCATTTGGAAACGCGATCGTGCCCGCCGTCGCGTACGAAATCATCAGGGCGATAATGATGATGGGTGCGGTGAAGAACCACGGGTGAGGCAATGGCCTGGATAGAATACATCGGACAGGAAACGAAAGGATACTTTATGCGACTGATAATCTGTTTGTTGCTGCTCGCGGGGAGCGTGTGGGCTGATTCGTTAAAGGCGGTGATGGAGGACGCATGCGACTAACCGAGGCCCAACAGACAGTGGTAGACGCGCTGAGGGAAGAGGGGGCGTGGCTTCACCTGAGATTTGAGTGGAGCGGTGACCCATCGGCCGCGCACGTCGTTGATCCGAGTGGCAACTATGGGCGACGTTTGAATGATTGGTGTGTTGACGCGCTCTTTCGCAAGGGCTTGCTGACAGAAGACAAGGAGCGGTCCGTGAAGGTGCTTGGGTTTGCCTACGTTCTCTCCCCCGATTGGGAGGACACAAGCGTGAGGTTCAAGGATCGGCTGACGGATAGCAAGATTTCGGGTTATAGAGTAGAAGACAACTCGGAAATCGTGGTGTTGGGCCAGTTCGACCATTCTGGTGGTTATTTGCACGGGGTGTGGCGTGCGTACACGATAGATAACTGTACCGCCGCCGAACTCCGCGATATAGCCGCCAAGCTGGATGATCTGAACGGGGGTGAGGGGTGAGCACTGGATGGTTTGAGGTCTTACTGTTAGGCCAAACAGGAAACGTGTGGGTCCTTAAGTGGATATCTGGCTGGAACTCTCTCCCCCTCATGGCCCCTTACTCACAACTGAAAGGAGATAGATGATATGGCAAAGAAATTGGACGAAGGCGTCAAGCTGAATGAGGTATTGTCCTTCTGTGACGACGGAGAGTGCTTCGTTGTTGGGAGATTGGGATGCAAAAGTATCACTGTTTCAATGGAGATGGGTAACGGTTCCCTCGTACCGTGGGCCGTTGTCGAGAAAGATGACGACGATACGGTAATGGTCAACCTGATGCATGCAGAGTCGGTGAAACTCGCCGCCGCCGGACAGGACGGTGAATGATGAGTGAGGATAGGTTTTATCGGGCTATGCACGCTTTGGAGAATATGAGGCTGTCGAGGGACGCACTGGCGAAGGAGAACTCGTTCCTCAAGGCCGAGGTCGAGCGGCTGAAACGCGAGAACGCCGAATACCGGAAGATGAAGGGGTCGGAATAAATAAAGCCAGGTTCAAGGAATGACACTATCTGAGATCGTTGATGCGATAAGTAAGGCCGGGTTTGAGCCATACCACCAAGAAGAAGCGGGGGTTATCTACTGCGCGGATTGTCTGGAGGTGCTGAAGTATATTCCAGACAAGGCGGTTGATCTGGTGTTGACCGATCCGCCGTATGGAATTGGAGAGTCGAACGAGAAGAACATGTCGCGAGGCGGACTCGCGACACCAACAGACTACGGCCACTATGAGTGGGACTCTTCAACAGCGTCAGACGTCCACATAGCGGAGGTGCTACGGACCAGCAAGGAGCAAATCGTTTTTGGTGGCAACTACTACAACCTCCCACCGTCATCTTGTTGGCTCATCTGGGATAAGGATAATGGGGCTAATGACTTCGCTGACTGTGAGTTGGCGTGGACATCGCTATCAAAAGCCGTCCGGTTGAAAAGATACAAATGGGCTGGTATGCTACAGGAGCGAATGGGTAAGCACAAGGAAGTCCGTCGGCACCCAACACAGAAGCCAACCGAGGTGATGAGTTGGGCCATCCAACAAACCCCCGAGTCATGCAATATCATCCTCGACCCATTTTTGGGTTCCGGCACCACCGCAGTCGCAGCAAAGCAGCTTGGACGTAAGTTCATCGGTATCGAGATCGAAGAGAAGTATTGCAAGATTGCCGTCCAGAGGTTGGCACAATGGGAGTTGTTTTGACCAAGGAATACCGGAAGATGAAAGAGAAACCCAAGACATAAGGAGGAACAGAGTAGGATAATAGTCCACGAAACCCCGGCAGGAAGGAAGTCCAGGCTGGGGTTTTTATTCGTCGTCGAACCGCTCTTCGATCTCGCCCAAACAACAATCCCTCAGGTCTACTCTGACCCACAATCGGCCAACGTTTGTCGGGTCTTTGAATATGGCACAATTGGCATTGATGACGATGAGGTCGCCAAGATCAATGGTGGCGGTCTTAAGCGGCTCTTGCTTTTTTGTTGCCATCTATGGTTTCCCTCCCAACACAAGTCTTGCCGTTGATGATTCGATGCACTGTCACGTTGAAGTCGTTGCCGAAGTAGTCGACAACCGCAAAGCCATGCCCCCAGTTAGTGGGCCTGCGGCCGAGCCACTGATTAGCATCGTGGTCCATGCGTTTCAGACAACCGATACACCACGCCGACTTTTCACCATCGACCTGAGTTATCGAATGCTGTTGAAAGTCGTGCCAGTGGCCATACATGACGTTACATCCCATGTCCTGGAGGTGGCGACGGGCATGGTACGTCTTGGACTTAACGTGGTGCCCGTGGTAATAGCGCAGGTGCCCGATCTTCAGTAGCTTACCGACAGGATGGAATTTGTACCCGCGCTTCTTGAGCCCAACCGCATCTTTAAATAGATATCCCTTCCCGAAATCATGCGAAGTACGTTCAAGGTGGGGGTTCTCCTCGACAAGGCGGTCTACCCACTCGTCGTGGTTCCCCTGTATCATGTGCTTTTCCTTAACGTTGGCCTTGTCCAGGTGTTCGTCTATGATATCAAGAAATCCGTTGACGATTTTGATGTCAACACCAAGCTCGGATAGCTGATAATCCAGCGGTGGCCGTTTCTTCTTTTTCCACTGCCAATGCGACGCCGACTCCCACTCGCCCACATCTCCAAGGCAAATGAAGCCGTCCGGTTTCACGACACCAATAGCCCCGATCATGCAGAAGAACGCGGGAAGATCGGCGTACTCAGCGTGGAGGTCAGGAATGACCAGATACCGTTTGTTTGGCATTGCCGTTCTCCCTGAATTCTCTACGGCAGCATAGCCACATAGCTACATAGTTGAGGGTGTCGATTATCAGGTCGATACCCTTGTCCTTGTGGATGTGCGGTGTTTTGGTGACGAAGTTCTTGAGGCGATTCATGGGGTCGTATGCCTTGTGGAAGGCCGACTGATCCCCACTGTAGAATATCTGATCCATGACGCCAGTACCGTTCCCGTTGTAGGCCGCCCCCCGCTCCACCATGATGGCGAAACAGTCAGCGAGGGTATTGGGTAGATGCCGGAACGTCTCATCCTGCTTGTTGAGGATGCGCATTTTCTCTATGACAATCCGTTCCTGTTCAGACAGGTCGGCAAGTTGCATATCACTCCTTTCCGTGTCCGGAATAATGGGTACTTTCCCGGACAGTGCTGCGGCAAAAAGTAGCTATTATTTGCTGCACATCATTTCCTTAACCCAATCAAGGATTACGGGTTAGGTTTGGGTGGGGTCAAACCCAATCTTTAGTACGGGGCCGGGGGACCCAACCCCGTAACAGGATTGTCCTAAAATCCATACACTAATGCCGCACCGAGCTGCCAACCGTCGTCGTAGTCCTCGGCCGCAAACTTGTACCGGCCAGCAGCTATAACACCAGCTCCCGTGACTTCGTTGATATAGCCCACGCTCAGGCCAGTCGCGCCACTTATGTATGTAACGGGGTCCTCATTACCAACCCAGACGATACCGGGACCGGCCAGCAATCCGAAACGCCAACCGTTGTAGTTGACAAAGTATCCGATGTCGGGCTCAATGGACGACTCGCCTTCGCCGACACTACCCCGACTGATAGACCAGACACCGCCAGAGATGCGGGCCGCCCCACCCACGACATAGCCAAAGCCGTCGTTGTTGTCGTACAGGCCGCCAACAAAGGCGTAGGAATCAACAAAGTCGGCCGCCTCGGTATCCGTGACGAGCGGGCCAACGAAGATTAGGCACAGGGCCAGGATAATTACTATCTTATTCACCGGGAACCTCCGTGATTTCGGTTTCGATGTCGTCTTCCTCGACGACAAGCTGGGTTTTGTAGTAAATGTCAGCCACGTAATAGACCGCCACGATTGCGCCAACAATAATATCGGACGCCACCGTGGCAATCTGGTTGGCATGCATCATGTAGATCGCCACCAATGCAGCGACCGTCGCTAAAAATTTGGTCCCCTCCTTGCGGAGGAGAATCGCGTTGACCAGATCAATGACTGGTTGGATGAACTCTTTCATCGCCTTGCGTACCTCCTTGCGCACTATGGGCGCAATTATTGGGTCAAGTAGTCCCATGATTATTTAGCTGTCAGTGGAAGGAAGTCGATTGTAGTAATCGTCGGTCCCAATATAACACATTACCCCGAGAAGTCAAGAAAAATCTTATTGTCGCTCTATTTTTCCGTCCTTCCATGCAAGGTGGATGTGTTCTTGAGCCCTGCCCACTAACTCCTCGTGTGTGTAGATTTGAAAACAGTGCCCCGGCGTTACCTTCAAGACCCACGACAACAGGCGTATCGACGTGCGGAACGCTCCGGGTTTGTCCTTACTGCGGATATCGGCCGCCTGGCATATCGAGTGGTATGAGTCTTTGTCGTCCGGCCGATAGAACGACGTGATGACCACCTGCCCCCAGTCCATCATCAAACAGAACTGGTCGATCCACTGCGCCAGCATCTTGAGTTTGTTCACCGCGCTTTTGTCCATACCAACCGGCGTATGGATATACTCGCGCTCGTCTCGTGCATGTTTCCAGTCCATTACGGTTCCCTCGATACCATTAACTCAGTCAAGTCAAGCGCCCCCGTTGCGGGGATGTAGACTTTCTTTGCTTCAAAGACCTTATCACCACCAAGTGTCCCGGTAATTGTCCAGAACCCCTTTGTGGTGTCTGAGAATGTGTTGGTCCTTGCAAGGTACAACTCCCAAAATCCCGTGCTGTCCGTACTGGTCCCAATGGTCTGGGCCACAAGGAGTTGCGCCGTCCCCGTGGAATCAAAGCCCCACCTCTCGCGCGTGGCCTCAACTCGTACACCGTCTATACCGGACGACTGATCGGCGAGTTCCAGACCGCCGCGCTTGATATAGCCGTAGACCGGGGCATAGTCAGCATCGTTCGATGTGTGTTTGATGTCGTAGCCGATCACCGCCACCGAGTCGTCGTTACCATCGACCGTTAATGTTTGCGACTCCCATACGAAACCCGTCTTGTTGGCGATGACCTGATAGGTGCCGGGGTCGATGTACAGTGTCACTCGCCCGGAGTCCGCACTGGTCCAGTCGTGAACAACCGTGTTGCCCGCTGCGTCCTTGACGGTGATCTTTGTCCGCGTGGTCGCCTGGTCGGTGCCGGAAGTATCGACGGCGTAGAAGACGATGGTGTCGCTGCCATCACCGGAAGATGTCCACGAACCCGCGCCGTGGTTGGCCGTCAATGCCGAGTCAAAGTCATCAATGAACGATTCGCCAACTTCTGCCGTGGCGTCCATCTTGCCAACCCGCCAGGACGATGGCACGTAGTCGGTCATGCCCGCCCAGTGATACAACACCATAAACTGATAAGTTGTGTCGCTGTCGATACCGAACGTTGTATCTATGGCAGTGTCGCCCGTTACCAGCGTGTCATGGTATACGGTGTCAAGCGTTGCATCGACCACTTTTCGGTAGGTGAAAATAATAGTGTCGCTACCGTTGGCCAGTGATACGTACACCGGCTCGTACCCGGCGTAGGCGTCGAAGGCGATAAACAGAACCGCCAGCGCGATCAGCCACGCCAACATTTGTGCCCTTATTCTTATCATGGCCACTGAAACCCCCTCATAATTATTCCGCCGGTTACTTCGACGGTTATCGTATCTGTTTCCTCACCCGTAGCACCCCATACACCAGTACCAGCAACATCGAGATCAAGCGTGTCCGTACCACCGGCAGCGGTCCAACCAACGGTGAAGGTTAGATTGGAATCGTAGTGTACACCGTCGTTTGCCCGCAACTGAAAGTAGTTGAAAGCTGTGGAGTCATTACCGGCGGGATGGTCTTCATACCGATAGGTAACGATGTTAGACACCAAGCCGCCCGAGTCCGTGGTGCCCGATAGGACCGTCTGGCTATAGTTGTTGATGGCCGTGATGGTCGCGCCCACGACTGGCAGGTTGTTGTTACCGCGTACAAATATACGTAGCGTTCTTTGGATGCTGATTTCTTTGGGTTCGTCGGGGTCAAAAGAAAATGCGATATCGGTCGGCGCGGTCCCCCCGTTATAGTACCCGTCTATGGCGTACAGTTCAGTGCAGTTAAGATCGTGCCCCTCATAGCCAACACCATACGTTACAGAGTCGTTTAGGCGCACCCCAACAAACGATGAGGTGTCTCCGGTGGCGGTGAGTCCGCTGCCTCCGCCGCCATTATTGAAACCGAATTGATAGACAGAACCCGACGACTGGATATGATTGTACTGGGCGATTATCGAGTCATATGTACAGGCATCCAGGCACAACGCAAAGCAGTCGTTGTTTGCGGAATCGTCAAGGGACTCAGCAATGATGGTGTTATGTCGCAAATAGCAGAAGCCCCCGGCCGTGTTGTCGGTGATGCGTACTACAGCGGCCCTATATGACCTATATCGAGTCCCAAGGTCCCCGTCTATTCGCACCCTGAGATAGTTCGAGTCTACAATGACGTGCGGATTGTACCGCAGTCTGAGCGCCACGCCCGACTGGTCATGATACTCACCGTTTGGCCCGTTGCAAATATCAACGGTATTCCCCACCACCCTGATCGGGCGGGCTACCGTGCCGGCGTCGTTGTCGAGGAAAATTCCTTGCCCGCCATAGCGCGTAGAATCGGTTGCGACCTTGCAATACTTGATTTCAGAACCGGCCGCAGCGAATCGGATGTGCAGCCCGTAGGAGTTGGCGTATGAGTAGCGCGTGCTATTATAATACCCACCAATAGAGTCTTGATAACCAACACCATCAATGGGGTATTGGTCATTACGAGAATCAACGACGACTGTGTCGCTATGGAAAAGGGCACGTACATAATATGTGGTTATCGTGTCGGGCTCCCTCGCCCCGATATGGATACCCTGGTTAGGAGTGTTGTCTATTCGGCAACCCTCGACCTTGACGTGATATAGAGACGTGTCGCCCGCAATTTCTTCGTTACGGAAATCAGTAAAACACATCGCCGCGCCGTCAAACCAGTCGCGACGATAGTACGATGTCACATAGGAACGACCCTTACAGGCGGTAATGTTCCACATATAGTCATTAATCCCGCCACCATCCACCAAGTGACCATCGTACCCACGGACGGTCATATATTGAATACTGTCAACATACAGGTAGCTACCTTGCATAAATATAGCTCGGCACCCTGACACCGTCGTATCTGTCGCCCCATGAAGGATATAACCACCACGGATACGTATGTTCTGCAATAGCCCTAAATTCTGATCCTCAGAGAACTCAATCCCAATCGCGCTGTTACCGTTCCCTGTCCCGTATGTGATAGTGTCGGTCCCGAGGAGTACAAGCACATTAGTAAGAGTGTCGTGATAGCCACCCCTGATCTTGATGCCATTGCCCGTTGATGACAGATTTCCACTCAGTATAAGCGTGTCCCACTCATCGGCCGAGTGGTCGCCGCCGTCAAACGTATATGGCAAGGACTCAATCGTGAACGTCTCCGCCAACGCCCCCCCCGCCAGTGTACTCAATATGAGTACGATTGTACCTAATCTGAGTACGTTCATTAGTCCACCGCCGGTATCGTTATTGAGTTGGAGTACAAGTAATTCTCCGATGTGTTCACGTATATCACGTGGTGCCGCGTCCAATCCCCGGGTATGTACGGAGCTGCACACACCTGGGCCGTTGCGTGACCGTCACCGCTGAGAGTATAGGCCGAACCGAATGTCTCGGTTGACCTGTCCCATCTTTGCACCATCACGGCACCTGTCGAGTCTACGTAAGACACGAACGCCGCGCCCGTACCGTGAACAGTGATGACGGGGCTGGACCCCGTGGCTATGGCAGAGGTAGTGATGAGAGTTGTATCCCACGCCCCGTTTTCGTGCCAGAAGAGGAACATGCTATCGACTGTGCCAGTCTCCTTCGTAACGGCTAATAGTGTCAAGGTGTCGAGCACCTGCGCACAGAACTCACGATCATTGGCATCCCAGGCGGCGTCGAGAAGTGAACACCTCACGCTCCAAGTGTCGCCATCAGACGTGTGGTGGAAGATGAACCCGGAGTCGTAGTAGAGATGACAGGCGAGCGGGTATCCGCTCGACCCCATAACGAGACCAGCACGACTATGGGTCTCTGCAGCCGTGTCAAGGCCCGTGGCGATGGTGTCAACGTCCCACGTACTCCCGTCGTCATCCGTATGCCATATCGGTAGTACGGTGAGGGTTTTGGTCAGGTCCATAACCCATACATTGCCGTTGGTGTCGGCAGTCACGACGGGGTAGTAGGTTGCGTCGGTTGACGGGATGTCACAGGCAGACAGGCTATCTCCATCATCGCACAGCATGTTGTATGACCGGAATATCCACGGGTCTTCGCCATCGTAGTCACGAGAG
>Ga0272443_10003553_pt1 | contig 18194 bp, 12 predicted proteins | sample SSMAcet12_FD_193581 | JGI IMG/M metagenome (GOLD analysis project Ga0272443, IMG submission 193581) | Marine sediment archaeal communities from Little Sippewissett salt marsh, Falmouth, MA, United States - SSM-Acet-12 | ecosystem: Environmental > Aquatic > Marine > Wetlands > Sediment ... | reverse complement strand
CGGTTTGACCGGTTCCAAGGTTGGCTGCGAGGAAGGGGAATGCGGCGCTTGCACGGTGTTCCTGGATGGAAAAGCAGTCATGTCCTGCCTTGTACCCGCTCCCCGGGCTCATGGTGCTGAGATCATCACAATTGAAGGCCTGGGAGATACGGAGCATCTCCACCCCGTACAGGAAACATTTATTGAGCAAGGAGCGGTGCAGTGCGGCTACTGCACGCCTGGATTCATCATGTCAGCCGCAAAATTATTGGAAGAAAACCCTCATCCTAACCAATCCGATATCAAAACGGCAATTTCTGGTAACCTGTGCCGCTGCACAGGTTATTATAAGATTGTTCGGGCGATAGAGGAGGCTAGTAAAAAAGAAGGTGGATAATGGGTCGATATCAGCAGTATGAACGTGCAGTTAAGGATGAAAAGGGGGGACCTCATCCTGTTTGGCGCGGCCTGGGGTTTGTCCTCATGGGTTTGATCGCCATTATGTCCTATGCGGGCGCGAATATTCTGGTTGAAGCCAACAAAACACGATATTGGATTGCAGTGCCTGCCGGCATCCAGGGCGGAGTGTCTTGGGCGCCTGATCTCTATGCTGAGCTGATCGTGGCTTTCTTCCTGGCTTTTATCGGCTTCGGGATCCTGACGATTGTTTATTCGATCCTTTACAGGGTCTCAAGGCCCAAAGATCTTTACAAAATGCTTAAATAATCCTGCGCAGTGATCTGCCGGGGTATTTCCTTCACAGGAAACGCCGGCAGAAATACGCAAAGGAATTTATTCAACGATTGGTGTTTCATGCCCTTCAATATTCGCGAGTACCTGAGAGATTTCTATTACAGCTTGTTTCGCTCCAAGGGTACCCCAGCCAGGTTATCACTCAAGCGTTTTTTGATTGTGGTTTTCCTGTTTTTTGCCTATCCGTTGTGGAATTTGTATATCCGGGCTGGTTACGCGCTGGATCGAGTCCTCTACCCGGAGCTTAAACACCTCTACGCGCCTGATCCGATCTTCATCATTGGGAATTACCGGTCCGGTTCGACTTTTTTTCACAGACTGCTGCTGCGCGACAGTCAATTTACATGCCTGAAAGCCTGGGAGATCTATTTCGCGCCGGCGCTTTCCCATCGAAAACTGCTGCGTTTTATTCTGCGTGTCAGCAAGAGAATTGGCAGCCCTGTTCAGAAGGCTGTCAGCGCGTTTGATAATCTTTTGAATGTCATCTACCCCATGCACACGACAGGGCTTTATACATTTGAGCAGGACTCCCAGCTTTTTTATCATACTTGGTCATCATTCAATATTTTTGCGATTTTTGCCTTCCCGGATCTGGCCCGCCGATATATTTATTATGATCAGTCTGTTCCGGATAAAGAAAGAAGAAAGCAGTTTGAATATTACCGGAACGTGATCTACCGCCACATATACCTTCATCCCGGGAAACGTTATCTATCTAAGAATCCGGATTTTTCACCGGCAGTTGAAACTTTACTTGAACAGTTTCCCAATGCCAGGTTTATCAACCTGGTGCGGCCTCCTGAGGAGATGCTGCCTTCCGCGGTGAATTTGTGGGCCAGCAATTGGATAGCCTATGGCAGCCCGCGCGAAGCCTTTCCTTATATCGATGTGGTCAAGGAATATGCGCGGCATTGGTATTATTATCCCCACAAGATCCTGTCCGAGTTAGGACCGGACCGGTACCAGGTTGTGGATTTCTCCAGTTTGATCAGGGATCCGAAAACCGAGATCCAGAGGGTGTATGAGGCGTTTGGATTGGGGATTAGTGAGGAAATGCTTCAGGTTTTGAATGATGAAAAGATCACCTCCCGGAGGAAGAATGGGGGGTACCCGCTGGATGACATGGGTTTGGATGGGGACGAAATAATCGAGGAATTCGCGCCATTCCTGGCGGATTATGACCTCAACCCGGTTTGCACTGACAGACAAGATGATCGGGTAAAAAGGCGGTAATTTATGGAACGCACAGTACCTTATACTGCCTCGGAAGAAGTAGAACTCTATCTGCGGACCTATTATTCACTGCTCAGGACATCTGATGCGGTGCAGATCCGCTCCCTTGAAGAGGTTCACGCCGGTATGAATTCTCTTCTCCACCAGCATGCCCGGGATCGCGCTCCAGATATGACAGCATTTATTTACGCGCTGCTTCGCCTGCCTGATTGCGCCCGGGAAGCGCGGGAAGTTATCCTGGGCCAAAGCGGATCGGTCTTTAAAGAAGCCGGCATGGGCAATGTGTGGGCCTGGAAGCAGGTCAACGGACGGGCAAGGCGCAGGCGCTGTTTTTATAATGAAGACGAAAAAGTATTGGCCTGTATCATTGCCAGCCGCTCGGATATCGACGATGTGATCCCCATGTTGACTGCATATCAAATGGAGTGGAATAAGATCCACCGCTTGCTGCAGCATGTGCCTGATGATATTGATATTGCGGATGCCCATAAACACCAATCTTCCTGGTATAACCTGGCTGAAGCGCTGATGATGTCAGTCGGCGACTTAACGCGATGGCGGTCGATCTGGGGAGCAGAATTCATCAACCGGATCCGAGAGATCAAATCCGCGGAATGCCATTTTCAGGTGCGTCTCTTAAATGGGTCCCTGATTGAATACAACCGGGCGACGAATGACTGGTGGCGGGTGATCGCGGATCGTGTTCCGGAACTGAAAAACCGCCCGGTCTATTTTATTTCCAGCAACACACACAGTTTTGCCAATCTGCTCTCAGGTTTTGCGCTTAAGAACCAGGCGGAGATCAATCAATACCTGGTTGATACGGACCAGGGTGAATTGATTGACGAATGGCGTCAGATCCAGACCCATAAGGTCCCATCTAGCAAGGAAAACTTCTGGTATTACGCCCTGAAGAAATATTTGCAGGAACCCGATACGGGCGAGATCTATCAGCGCAGAAATGACCATGAAGAATCCTGCGGTATCGTGAGAATAAACAGCGAACATTCATTTGATGTCGATGCCCAGGTGTTCGAAATCGCAAAATTCAAACCAGATTGGATGGATCCCAGAGTGAAAGATCGACTTGGGGATTTGAGCTATTTATCCAGCAGCAATGCCTTGATCCTGAATATCGATTATCCGCTTGGGCTGGCAGCATATAACATCCTTATCGAGGTGGCTAAAAATGCCGGGAATATCCTGGGGGTGTACAGTATTGGAAAAGCTGCCACGTTGAATGGTGTGGTTGGCGATGTGATGATCCCTTATGTGGTTCATGATGAGCATTCCCGAAACACGTATTTGACCCCAAGGGCTTTCGAGGCTCGCGATGTCAGCCCTTACCTGGTATATGGTACAGTGCTGGACAATCAGAAAGCGGTGACCGTCAAGGGGACTTTTCTTCAGAATCCCACCTATATGGATGTGTTCTACAGAGAAGGTTATACCGGTATCGAAATGGAAGCAGGTCCTTATTTATCTGCTGTGTATGAAATGTTCCGCCCCAATCGCCATCCAATCGATGAGATAGTCAATCTTGACCGAGTGCCGTTCGACCTGGGCATCCTTCATTACGCATCGGATCGACCACTCAGCAAAGGTAAGAACCTGGGCGCGGGGACATTATCCTATTACGGCATGGATCCAACCTATGCCTGTTCACTGGCAATCATCCGGCGGATCTTCCAGTTGGAGCAGCGCCAGTTGTTGAATGAGTAATCACAGAATCATTGATGATAGAAGGAAAAGAAATGGGTGCTATTGGAAAATCACAGAAAAGAATTGATGCGCTTGACAAGGTCACAGGAAGAGCAAATTATCCCGGAGATATTCATTTGCCAGATACCCTGCATATGAAAATCCTCTTTGCGGGAAGACCCCATGCGATTGTGAAGGCTGTCGATACCGGTAAAGCAGCAGCCCTCGAGGGCGTAAAGCTGGTGTTAACCGCAGTAGATGTGCCCTGCAATGAGTACGGCTTGCAGATCCCGGACCAACCTGTTCTCTGCGGTCCAGGCTCTGAGAAACCTTATACGGATAGAGTGCGGTTTATTGGAGATCAGGTCGCGGCAGTAGTTGCTGAGACGGAAGAGATCGCGGAAGCTGCCTGTGCATTGATTGAGGTTACCTATGAGGACCTTCCTGTTCTGCTGGATCCTTTTGAGGCAGTCAGGGAAGGTTCGATGCTGATTCACCCGGATAAAGAATCCAATATTTACCAGTCGTACAAGATCCGCAAAGGCGACCTGGAAAAAGGATTTCAAGAAGCAGATGTGATCATTGAGGGAGAATATCGAACCCCGGTTCAGGAGCATGCCTACTTGCAGCCAGAGGCAGGCGTAGCGTATTACGATGAAGAGGGGCGGGTTGTCGTTGTCGCAGGCGGGCAGTGGGCGCATGAAGAACAGGAGCAGATCGCCCATGCCCTCGGCCTGGATTTGGAGCAGGTGCGGGTGATCCATCCTGCCATTGGCGGAGCGTTTGGGGGCAGGGAAGATCTCTCTGTCCAGGTTGTGTTGGGCCTGGCTGTGGTCAAATTGCGGGAAATGGGGATCGAACAGCCGGTTAAGATTGTCTGGAGCCGGGAAGAATCCATCATTGGACATCATAAAAGGCATGCCTATCATATCAAAACCCGCTGGGGAGCTACCAAGGAAGGCAGATTAACGGCTGTGGAAGTTGACCTGCTTGCTGATGGTGGCGCCTATATGTATACATCCAATAAGGTGCTCACCAATGCCTTGATCGCCTGTACGGGGGTGTACGATATCCCTCATATCAAAGTAGATGCCAGAGCGGTTGCCACCAACAAGGTGCCCGGGGGAGCGTTTCGCGGATTTGGAGGGCCCCAGGGTGCCTTCAGCGCTGAATGCCAGATGAATAAGCTGGCTGAGGAACTGGGAATGGATCCGGTGAACTTCAGGATACTCAATACCCTGAATAAAGAAGGGCTTTCATCCGTTTCCACTCCGCTGCCCGGGCTGGTAAATATCACGGATGTGTTGGAACGCTGTGCGTCAGAATCATTCTGGGAAAAGGGAAAGTCTGGCTGGCAGAAAAAGGCCCTGGAGGGATCCCCGCGAGGGTTTAAACGGGGCGTTGGTTATGCCTGTGGGTTAAAGAATATCGGATTCTCAACCGGCTACCAGGAAAACTCATGGGCTACCGTTGAGCTTTATGGAGCGGAAGAGATCGAGAGGGCCGTTGTCCGCCAGGCTGCTGCTGAAGTTGGCCAAGGCACACATACTGCGATTGCCCAAATGACAGCGGAAGCATTGGGGATCCCATTTGAACGGGTGGAATTGATCAGCGCGGATACAGGAAAAACACAGGATTCTGGAAGTGTTTCCGCGTCCAGAATGACCTTTATGGCGGGGAACAGCGTTTATGGCGCTTCAAAACTTGCCCTGAAAAAATGGGATGATGAAGAACGCCCGGCAATCGCAACCTATCAATATCTGGCGCCAAAAACGACTAAGCTTGACGTAGAAACAGGCGAGGGAACACCCAATTTTGCTTATGGTTATGTTGCCCAGGCAGTAGAGCTGCTGGTTGACACTGAGACCGGTCAGATCTACGTGGAGAAGATCTATTCCACTCATGATGTCGGAAAAGCGATCAACCCTGACCAGCTCAATGGGCAAATCGAGGGGGGTGTTATCCAGGCTCTGGGGTATGTGCTAACGGAAAACTTCATCCAGGAAGGCGGATTCGTTAAGACAGATAAATTATCCACTTACCTGATCCCCACCATCCAGGATGTCCCCCCACAGCTCATCCCTGTGATCATGGAAAATCCCGATCCTTATGGACCATTTGGTGCCTTGGGTGTGGCAGAAATGCCCTTTATTTCACTCGCACCCGCGATTATGGATGCGATGCATGACGCCACTGGTGTCTGGTTTGATGATTTTCCACTTACACCAGAGCGGGTTTTAAAGGGATTAGGAAAATTATAATCAAGTAGAGAAGATAAACTCTTGTGTCCTACTGGAATGGAAAGGATTTCGCCCGGTTCCTTTATCATAATTTCTTTTTCAATAGAGGGACCAATTACCGTTTGACCACGAAGCGCCTTGGGGTACTGCTCCTGGCATTAGGGATTTATTTGCCGGCAGAATTCCTGGTTTGGTCCGGTCTTTTCCTCGATGAGATCCTTTTCCATGGATACCGGAATATCAAGATCAAACAGCCGGTCTTTATCATCGGAAATCCTCGCAGCGGCACTACGTTCTTGCAGCGTACGTTGGCAAGGGATACAAAGAATTTCCTGTCAATGCGTACCTGGGAGATCTTTGGATCTCCCTCGATATTGATGAGAAAGACCCTGCGCCTCGGGGTCAGGACCGCCAGAGCTATCGGTGTTGGTATTTCCAAGAGGATCCACCGCATGGAGGCGCTCTGGAAAGAGAACGACCCCATCCATCGTTTAAAGCTTCGAGCTCCAGAAGAAGACGAATACCTGTTCATCCACAATTTTTCCACCATGAAGATCTGGTCTTTTGCCGCTATCGAAGAAGAAGCGGATCCCTATATCTTCTTTGATGAGGTCATCCCAGAACCAGAAAAAGACCGGATGATGGATTTTTATGAAAGCTGTATTCAGCGGCATTACTATTATCATGGTGGGAAGGATAGACATTATCTTTCCAAGAACCCCAACTTTACCCCCGCCATCGAGACTCTCCTGGACAGGTTCCCTGATGGGAAGTTCATTTACCTGATCCGCAATCCCCTGAAAGCCGTCCCATCTCATGTCAGTCTTAAAGAGAGGGAATGGCAATTGTTGGGATCCCCCCTGAAAGAATATGCCTGCCGGGATTTCATCCTCCGGTCATCCGAGTATTGGTATGACTATCCCCTCAAGAAGTTGAAGGAGCTTCCAGAAGAGCAGCAGATCGTAGTCCGTTTTGATGACCTGGTAGCCAATACTAAAAAAACGGTCCAGGAAATCTATCAGCGATTTGGTTTGAAAATGTCCATTGATTTCTCAGATCTTCTCGCGGTGGAAACCGAGCGGGCTAGAAGCCACCGCAGCCAGCACCATTATTCACTGGAGGAAATGGGATTCGCCCCTCAGTTTCTGGAGACCGAGTTTGCCAGTATCATTGATGAATATCAGTTGAGGTCATAAAAAAATGAAAATAGTCTTCACATCCATTTTTCGATCCGGATCAGGGGGAGGCGCCGGGCGTGTGGCTCACGAGCTGGCCCAGGAATTTGCGCGTGAAAATGAAGTAGTGATGATCTGCCCGGCGGAAAAGACCGGCCTTTCCACAGGCACAAACGGTTTATCCGTATATGGGATCCGCAGTGCCGGCGATAGGGAATTCCAAATGCCGGAATTATCCTCTCACACAATTCGGGATCTATTTAATTACCTGGATAGATTCCAACCAGATATCGTTCACGCTCATGAACCTGCCTTGATAGGATTGATTGGCCAGGTATGGGCCCGCATGAACGCTGTTCCATTTGTCCATACTTCCCATGTGCTGCCGTCAAAAGCGGTGGATTTCGGGACAACGGATACGATCAATGTCCCGCCATCTCTGGCCCGCAGCCCAATCAGCGATTTCGCGATCCAAAGTGTTCTCTCAAATTTTTTCACGAACTGTGATGCGCTGATCGCTCTGAATCAATCCGCTTATGATTCCATTCGGGATTTTGGTTATTCTGGCCCTGTTTTTGTCATTCCTAATGGCAGGGCGCTGGCTCATTACAGCTCCAAACAGATCCCAAATATCAATTCTGATCCCAAAACGCTTTTATTCATAGGTTTTCTCAGCGAGCGTAAGAATCAGTATTACCTTTTGAGAGTGCTCAGGAATCTTCCTGAAAACTACCTCCTTCGCTTGATCGGGAAACCGCTAAATCCAGATTATCAGAATAAGCTGGAAAAATATATCAAGAAACATGATTTGACCAACGTGGAATTCATTGGGCAGATTGAGCATGACCAAATACCAGGATTCCTGGAAAGCGCCCATGCGTTTACCTCAGCGTCAACAATGGAGGTTCAAAGCCTGGTGGTGATCGAGGCTTTGGCGTCTGGAACCCCGGTGATCGGTTTGTCAAATGAGACCATTGATGAGCTGGTCAATCAGGATGTTGGCGCCTGGCTGGCAAAAGATCGAAAACCATCCGAATTCGCTGAGCAGGTCATGAAGATTTGCTCTTTGCCAGAAGAGCACTACGGGGACCTCTGCCAGAGAGCCCGTGATCGGGTGGCTCATCTGGACTGGTCCAATGTCGTTGAAGCAACCACGCGAGCTTACCGGGAGATCCTGACTATCAAGCTCTTTATGTCAGATGATGAAAGTGATATGCTGAACAACCTGGTCAGTTTCTTCACATTTGGGGATGTTCGGGAATATTTGCTGGACGTTATCGCTGAGGCCCGCAAGCGGTATCCTGCCCCGTCAGATTATCTCAATCGCTTGAAGAAAAACCGCCGGCTTCCGTCCTGGATCCGGGTGCCGTCTTCAACCTGGATCATATCAGGATTGACTGTCCTGATATCTGTCGTCGGTTTTATTTTCTTGCGGGGGAAAGGGAACTCAAAGGAGCGTCTGGATCAAGAAAGCACCTGATTTTGCCAGCCTTCTGCTTGGATGATGATCCCACTGGAGATTGCATTGAAAGCGAAAATAACTGAAGGAAACATTCTCTTAGTCTGTTGTATAATATGTGCTTAGCGCTGCTTGAAAAATGATTCCCCTCCTGGGAACCATAAGGAAAAATCTTACTGGAGTGAACCATGGATGACTATTTAGTGCGAGGAAAACTGAAAGACTTAGATCCAAATCTATACGAGCTGCTCAGGATAGAAGAGGAAAGACAATTTAGACGATTGATACTGATTCCAAGCGAAAGCATGACCCCGAAAGCGATCAGGCGAGCCTTGGGTTCAGGATTCCATAACATTTATGCTGAAGGGTATTCATTCGACCTCACAGGCGGGTTGACCGAGGAAGAACTCTTCGATTATGACAAACTTCTAACCGAGTACCGCCGTTATTCAGATGACCGTTATTATAAGGGAGTGGAGTACGCTGATATCCTGGAAGGCGTTGCCTGCCAGCGGGCTGCGACAGCCTTTGCCAGTAATGGGAAAACAGCCCTGGATATTTATGTGAATGTCCAACCCCTCTCCGGCGGTCCAGCCAATAACGCGGTCTATCACGGCCTTGTGAAAATTGGCGATACTGTAATGGGCATGAATTTGCTCCACGGCGGCCATCTTTCTCACGGCTCGCGAGTCAATCGATCGGGCGAGTTTTATAATATCGTCTCCTACTCAGTGGATCCGGAAACCGAGATGATCGATTATGACGAAGTGGAAAGGCTCGCAAAGCAACACCGGCCAAAAATGATCATCGCTGGGGTATCATCCTATTCCTGGCAGCTTGATTGGCAGAGGTTCCGGGAGATCGCTGATGAGGTGGGGGCGTATCTATTGGCGGATATTTCCCATGTGGCAGGGTTGATCGTTGCTGGTGAATATCCATCTCCGATCGGCCATGCTCATATCATCTCAACTACGACCCACAAGACCCTGCTCGGCCCCCGCGGCGCGATCCTGATGAGCACAGACCTGGATATCATCCAGGCGATAGATCGGGCGGTTTTCCCTGGGGAGCAGGGCGGCCCCCATGTGAACGTTTTTGGCGCGATGGCTCTGGCTTTTAAGCTCGCCAAGACCGACCGGTTTACCTCACTGATGAAGCAAATAGTCAAGAATTGCCGGGTTCTGAATGATCGGCTGGAAGAAAGAGGGTTCCGTATCCCATTTGGCGGCACCAATACGCACCTGACAAATATCGATACCAAATCCGTGACCGGAAAGGACGGGGCCTGGCTGAGTGGGGACCTGGCTGCCCGCATCCTGGATGTCGCCGGTATCGTCACCAATAGGAATACCATCCCGGGAGATAAAACCGCGCTGAATCCTTCTGGTGTCCGGATGGGAACGCCTTGGATCAGCCAGAGAGGATTCAAAGAAGATGAAACCCGCCAGTTGGCAGATATCATCGCAGATGTGCTCTTCTCCTGCGACCCCTATTTCCAGGGCAGGGGGCTGCGCGCCAAGGTTGATTTCAGAACCCTGGAAGAGGCGAAGCTGAAAGTCCGTGATCTGGCTGAGAGCTCAGGAATTGACTATAAACCAGGTAAACATGGGTATCCCCATTTTTATTATCTGGATGATGAGGCCGATGAAGATAAGGCCACATCCTCATATGTCATCAGCGGTGATAAATCGCGGGAATTCCTGGATTATCTGGTCAGCTGTGATATTGAGAGTATGGAATGCGGCAGCAACCAGCGGGCTAACCTTTATACACCGGATGAGCAGATCCCGGCGATGGTGACCTGTGATGAACTGCAAAGCTTCCACCTTACAATACCAGCTGAGAAATCCGGGCTGGTTCTGGCCTGGCTGCGGGCTGTCTCAGATGGATATGTCAGGCTGGATGAGGATGTGCTCAAAAAGATACCTGGACCGGTAATTGTCCGTGAGTCAGACCGAGATTATGAATCCCTGGTAGAAGGTGACCCGAATGGGAAATTTAAACCATTCTATCTGGGCATGGCTGATGAAGATGGCGAGCCCCTACCAGATTTTATTTGGGAGGAAGAAGAAGTCGCGCTGCAGCGTACACCCTTGTATGACCTGCATGTTGAGTTGGGCGGTCGGATGGTGCCCTTTGCGGGCTGGGAGATGCCCGTGCGCTATGAATCCGTACAGGAAGAACACAACGCAGTTCGCGAAGCGGCTGGATTGTTCGATGTCACCCATATGGGGGTCTTTCAAGCGGAAGGACCGGACGCGATGGCATTTCTGGACAGTGTGGTTGGTAATGATGTTTCCGCCCTGGATGCGGGCGAATCGCTTTACGCTCATTTCCTGAATCCAGATGGGGATGTGCTTGATGACACCTTGATCTACCGCCGGAATGAATTCGAATACATGGTGGTTGTGAACGCGTCAAATGAAGCCAAGATCTGGAAATGGCTGACCGCGGTCAAGGCGGGTGAAGTCAAAGTTGATAATCACCGGCCCTGGGCGAAAGCTTATGGGATCCGGACCATCCTGAGGAATCTCAAGAATCCCCTGGAAGGGTCTGATCAAAGAGTGGATCTGGCGCTGCAGGGGCCAAGATCCAGGGATATTCTCCTGGAACTGGGTTTCAGTCCAGATGATGAGAGGAAGATTAATCACCTGCGGTGGGCTGAGCTCTGCGAGGTCAATAATGGTGAATTTGACCTGGTGATCTCTCGGACAGGGTATACGGGAGAAAGATTTGCCTTTGAGCTCTTTGTCCATCCGGACAAGGCAGTCGATCTGTTTACAAAGCTCCTGGAAGTTGGAAAAACCTATGGGCTTAAGCCTTGCGGCTTAGGTGCCAGGGATTCACTCCGAACAGAGGCCGGTCTTCCGCTCTACGGCCATGAGATCGCGGGAGAGATGAATATCAATGTAGGGGGCGCCGGATTTGGATCCTATGTCAAGGTGAACAAACCCTGGTTCATCGGCAGGGAAGCATACCTGGCGCAGGAAGAGGAAAGAGAGAATGTGATTGTCCGCTTCCGATTCAGTGAGAAGCGAGTTCGGAAAGCCCATTACGGGGATCCGGTCATGGATGAGCAGGGAAGGGTGATCGGAAAAGTGACCAGCTGTGCAGCTGACACAGAGGGCTACTTCCTCGGTCAGGCTTTTGTCAATAAGCGTTTTGCCACCAAGGGGAACCTGATTTATATCTATCAGGATGTTGGAAAGCGTAAGGGTACTGAATTGAACGACCTGAGTTATGGCGAGCGTGTTGCCCTGCCGGATACGGCGACCATATTGCGGAGGTTTCCGCGTTTCTAAACAGAAAGACGTTCGCGAAAGCGAACGTCTTTTTTTGATCCTTCTTTAGGTTCTCTGTCAAAACCTTAACTCTATTGTTCCCAGAGATTGAAGTCTTTCAGGTTTGAATCACCGATGAATTCTCTCAGGATGGAATTATCGGGGATCATCTCAACATCTAGCGGCAGGAACCACTCCAGGAATGCCAGCAAACGCTTGGCTTCTATTTGAGCCAATGAGCTGTGGGGAACCTGCCGCAGTATCGGTTCCGCCATGGGTTTTAAAGCCGACATCTCGTAGACAAGCGCAGAGTTGAACATCACATCGGCATAATCCTGGTATGGAAAGATATTCTGTTTTTCCCCTCTCCGAACGGATTCCCAGCGGTTGATGGTATCCATGGCTGAGTATCCCCGCTCCCTGGCATCCCGGACGATGCGCCGGATCAGGCGGGTGTCGGTCGTGGAAACCCTGTTGTGCCGGTCCAGATTCAATTGGGTCAGAGCGGATACGTAGATACGGAATGTGCTGGATCGCGGGAAATCAAGCAGCAGGTCTGGGTTCAAACCATGGATGCCCTCTAAGATAATGATCTGTCCTGGACGAAGCTGGACAGTATCTCCCTTCCCGCTCGCTCCGGTTTGAAAATCATATTCGGGCAGTTGTACGCTCTCCCCATTGATCAGCTGGATAAGATCGAGGGAGAGTTTCTCGCGATTGACCGCGCCCAGGGCTTCAAAATTCCATTCCCCATTTTCGTCCAGAGGGGTATTCTCTCTGTCAACAAAATATTTATCCATTTCCAGCGGAAAGGGGCTGATTCCCCTGGCCAGGAGTTGGATGGTAAGGCGTTTTGAGAAGGTGGTTTTACCCGATGAGGAGGGACCCGCTATCAGGATGACGTCAATATTTTCTGATTTCTCTTCAATTTGGGCGGCAATCTCTGCGATGCGCTGTTCGTGAAGCGCTTCAGACACAAGCAGCAGTTTGCGGATATGACCCTGTTCGATGGAATCATTCAACGCCCCGACGCTGTCAATTCCCAATCGATGCAGCCAGCTGCCGTAGCGCTTGAATACACTTAAGAGAGGATATTGCTTTGTAAGCGGCTGAAGGATGATGGGGTTCTTTCGCCTTGGATACCTGATAACAAAACCATCTTCCATGGGAATCAGGTCAAACCACTTCAGATAGCCGGTGGAAGGGACCATATATCCGTGGTGGTAATCCATCCTATCCCCCAGCTTGTAGAGGGTCAGGTAATCCTTTTTCCGATGGGCCAGCAAGCGGACCTTATCAACATAACCCAGTTTTCGGAAATATTCTATGCCCTCCTCGAGGGACACCTGCAGCCGTTCAAAGGGTATGTTTTGATTCACGAACTCCCTCATCCGGTTTTCGAGCTCCCCCAATTCTTCATTGCTGAGCGGGGAACGCCGGTAAACCTGGCAGAAATACCCCCCGGAAGTGACAGAATGATCTACCGTCAGTATCGCGTCAGGAAACAGATCGGAAAAAGCGGTTTCCAATAAAAAGGTCAGGGATCTGCGGTAGAACCGCATACCGTCTGCGCTTTCCATCGTGATTGGTTGGACTTCCACGTCCATCTGAACTGTATAGGACAATTCAGTCAGCTTACCATTCACAACTGCGCCAACGATCGGGGGCAGTCCCCGCTCATCCAGAAGCTCAAGGAACTCTTCCAGGGTTCCGCCCCTGGGGCCTGAGATCACCTCGCCATTGGATAGGTGGATCTCCACATCCTCTCTGGGTTCAACAAATTCGAAATCTTCGCGCTCGGCCATGTTTCTCCTACTTCGCGGGCAAATATCTACCCCTATTTTATCATTTCCTTATCCAGGAATAAAAAAGCCCGGACCTTACAGGTCCGGGCTGAGTTGAGAAACGCAGGGTCAGTCAATACCCGTGAAAGTTCCCGTGTGACTGGTTATTCCCCGTATCCTTCTGGCAGCTGGGTTTTGAGGATCAGCTCTTTGGCTGCTTTGACCTCGTCCAGACGGCTGAAGGGGGCGTTTGTCGGGGCGTTGTGCAAGATGTCCGGATTGTTTTTCGCCTCGTCCGCGATCTGCAGCAGAGCATCCGCGAAAGCATCCAGCGTTTCTTTGGTTTCGGTCTCGGTTGGCTCGATCATCAGGGCTTCATGAACGATGAGCGGGAAGTAGTTCGTAGGGGGATGGAAACCAAAGTCTATCAAGCGTTTAGAGATATCCAGTGCCCGGATACCCGGGGCATCATCCCATTGTGCCTCAGTGACAAATTCATGCATGCACAGGCGCTCGTAGGGGATATGGTAAACATCCTTGACAAGGGCCTGGATGTAGTTGGCATTGAGAACGGCTGTAGTCGCGGCGTTCAGCAAGCCGTTCTTCCCCAGGCTGAGCATGTAGGTAAATGCCTTAACGACCACACCAAAGTGTCCGTGGAAGGACTTCACCCTGCCGATGGTCTTCTCGGGTGTTATCAGATCGTAGAACGCCGGCGTTTCATCGTCGCCTTCCGAGATCATCGCGACGACCGGATCTGGCAGGAAATCAGCCAGCTCTTGGGTCACGCCGACTGGACCCGAGCCCGGTCCGCCGCCTCCGTGAGGGGTGGAGAATGTCTTATGCAGGTTGAAATGCATCACATCGATTCCAACCTCGGCGGGTTTGTAAACGCCCAGCAGGGCGTTCATATTAGCGCCGTCACCATAAACCAGGCCGCCGCTGTCATGAACCATCTGGCAGGCTTCTACGATATTCTCATCGAATAGGCCAAGAGTATTGGGATTGGTGATCATCAGGCCCGCCAGCGTGTCATCGCATTCCGCTTTCACCAGTTCGAGGTCAATATTCCCGTTCTTGTCTGAAGGGATTTCTACCATGGTCATGCCGCTCATCGCGGAGGAGGCAGGATTGGTCCCGTGGGCGGAATCTGGCACAAGCATTTTGATCCGCTTTTCATCACCGCGGGAATTGTGATATGCGCGGATGATCAACACACCGGTCAGTTCTCCGTGGGCGCCTGCTGCTGGCTGCAGGGTGACAGCATCAAAACCGCTGATTTCACCAAGCCACTTCTGGGTCTCATACATCAGGCCAAGGGCTCCCTGAACGGTTTCAACCGGCTGCAGAGGATGGATCTGACTGAAACCCGAAAGCCGGGCAGTCTGTTCATTGATCTTGGGGTTGTATTTCATGGTGCATGACCCCAGGGGATAAAAGCCTGTGTCCACTGCATGATTCAATTGGGATATGTTCACAAAGTGGCGCACCACTTCATTTTCAGGTATTTCAACCAGTGGAAGATCCTTCCGGAGAAATTCCTCTGGAAGATCTGCCAGGGGAACATCAGGTGCTGGATAGCGGATCCCTTTTCTACCTGGCCTGGAAAGTTCAAAGATGGTCTTTTCAGTCATGGTATTCCTCCTCCAGGACAGCTGCCAGGTAATCAATTTCAGAGCGCGGGTTCATTTCTGTCACAGCGACCAGCAGTTCATGGTCCATTCCGGGGTAAACCTTCCCCAGATCGAGCCCGCCAAGGATGTCGTGGCTGAGCAGGTATTGGTTCACTTCATTTGCCGGAACCGGGCAGTGAACCACAAACTCATTGAAGAACGGCTGCACTGGATTGACAGAAAAGCCAGGGACAGTACTGATCTTCTCTGCAGCGTAGTGAGCTTTGTGATAATTCAGTTTCGCCAGATCCTGCAGGCCGTTCTTGCCAAGCAAGCTGAGATACACAGTGGAAGCCAGCGCGATCAAACCCTGATTCGTGCAAATGTTGGAAGTAGCTTGTTCGCGGCGGATGTGCTGTTCCCTGGTGCTTAAGGTCAACACATATCCCCGCTGCCCATTTGTATCCACTGTTTCCCCTGCCACGCGTCCAGCCATTTTGCGGACATACTTGGCTTTGGTTGCGAACAGTCCCAGGTAGGGGCCGCCAAATGAAAGCGAAATTCCCAGCGGCTGTCCTTCTCCTGTGACCATATCAGCGTCAAATTCGCTGGGCGGCTTGAGCATACCCAGGGCGATCGGGTTGATATGGACTGAGAACAGGGCTTTGTGGTCATGAGCGGCTGTTGAGAGTTTTTCCAGGTCAAAGATCCTGCCCAGGAAATCCGGATACTGCACCAGGACGATCGCTGTGTTCTCATCAATGAGTGAAATCAGATCATCCGGTCCGGATTCGGGGGCAAGGTCTTCTCCGACGATCTCCAGATCCATACCGTCCATATAGGTGTGGATGGTTTCCCTGTAATGGGGATTGACCGCAGGGGAGAGCACGACCCTTTTCTTCCGGCCGCGGAAATTATGGTATGCCATGTTCACCGCTTCGGCGACAGCCGTTGCCCCGTCATAATGAGAGGCATTGGCGACATCCATGCCAGTCAGCGCTGCGATCAGGCTTTGGTATTCGAATATTGCCTGAAGGGTTCCCTGAGAGATTTCTGGCTGGTAAGGGGTGTAGGCTGTATAAAATTCACTTCGCTGCAGGATAGCGTCCACAGCAGCGGGAATAAAATGGTTGTAGGCGCCCGCACCTAAGAAGGAGACGAGTTCCTGGGTTGTTTCGTTAAAGGATGAGATATACTGCAGTTCATCCAGGGCTTCCATTTCAGTAATGCCGTCAGGCAGATCCAGGTTGGGAAATTTCCCTTCCTCTGGCAGGCATTGGAAAAGATCTTCCATTTTTTCCAGGCCAATCGCCTTAAGCATTTCTTCCTTGTCAGCCTGGGTATGGGAGGTGTACATAGCAGGTCCTTTACAAGGTTCTTTTTTAACTTGTCAAGCTGGGATTTCACCAAGATCGGGTGAAGCCCCTGGATTAATGATCCCGTTCTAAACTCTTATAGCCTTCTGCGTCAAGCAGGTCATCCAATTCTTCGGATTTGCTCATTTTGATCTTCAGCAGCCAGGCCTCACCAAAAGGATCTTCATTGATGAGCTCGGGTGAATCTGCGAGGGCTTCATTGATCGCGATGATCTCACCGCTAACAGGCATGTACACATCCGCAGCAGCTTTTACTGATTCCACAACGGCGCATGTCTCTCCCTGATCGAGGGAATCCCCTTCAAAGGCAACAATCTCTACAAATACGATATCAGAGAGCTGGTCCTGGGCATAATCGGTGATCCCAATGACAGCATCATCGCCTTCTACGCGAACCCATTCATCATTCTTGGTGTACTTCAAATCGGCTGGTGTCTTCATTTTTTCTCCTTGTATCTAGTAGATAAAAGTTCTGAAATTTCATAAAAAAAGCACACGCTAAGGTAACCGGCGTGTGCCTCTGTCTGGGGACCTGAGAGATTAAGCTCCTTCGGTGTCCGTGGACTCTCCAGAGGTTTAAATGTGCAAGGTCCGTTTACCTGAGAGTTTGTTCTGCAGCTGATTGCCAATGTAGCGGCAGTTTTGCCCCTTCGGTGCCCTGATAAGGGTCTCTCCCCTGCATAATTGTATTATTTTAACCGGTTCAATTATACCAAATCATTTCCGTATGTGTAACAAACAAAAAAAATCCTGCCTGAAATAGCAGGATTTTTTGAACGCATCTATTTTTGGTGATCCTAATCGTTATTCGGCAGGGCGAGCTCTTCTGTTTTGTGCCTGCGGACCAGGTTCTTCACATGGGCCAGCAAGGTAAAAGATGAAATCGGCTTGACCAGGTAGTCATCAGCGCCCAGGTCGAGGGTTTTGGTAATGATCTCGGGTGATTCGATTGCTGATATAATTAATATCGGTGTTCGAGTCATCGAGCGGATGGCTTTGCAGAGCTGCCAACCATCCATCTCAGGCATTAATAAGTCTAGAATGATCAAGTCAAGCATAACGCGTTGAACGATCTCAAGACTTTCTTTGCTTGAGTTGGAGGTGAGGACATGATAATCTTTTGACTCCAGCAGCCTTTCGAATATCGCGGATGTGGAAGGATCGTTATCGATCACCAATATTGTTGGACTTATTTTATGGTAGCGGCTGTTCATAATTGGTTCTATTACAACATAGTTTTTTTATTTCGTAAACAGAGGGGACTTTACAGCCAGCTAACAAAATGCGTTTTAAGAGCTGACAGGGATGCAAAGCTGTAATGAACGCTTAAAAGGGCAAGAAGAATCGAATTCAGGCTAGATTTAGCCTCATTAGCGTTATAATACACGAATAAGTTGGATTTGAAAGTTGATGATCACCATTTAAGCTTATCATCACCGGATCAGGCAGGCTTTCTTTTAATATGGGAGATCGAACAGTTTCTGGAAAACAGTTTATCAATACGCTGTTTGAATTCAGCAGTTTGCTTTCTAATGCCGACGGTGTAGGGGACATCTTTGCGACTCTGGTCGATCTGGCCAGGAAATTAATCATCTTTGAT
>Ga0272443_10003552_pt1 | contig 18197 bp, 12 predicted proteins | sample SSMAcet12_FD_193581 | JGI IMG/M metagenome (GOLD analysis project Ga0272443, IMG submission 193581) | Marine sediment archaeal communities from Little Sippewissett salt marsh, Falmouth, MA, United States - SSM-Acet-12 | ecosystem: Environmental > Aquatic > Marine > Wetlands > Sediment ... | reverse complement strand
ATGTACGCGTTCTCTTGCGTCAAGACCGCCGGGAGACACGCCATGAGCGTCATCTGTGTTGGTCCGAGCTCCACGGACGGACCAACGAACCACGCGTGCGTCGTGTACCAGTTGCAGCCAGAGAACCCTGACACGGTCGCAAGATCGGGTGCGACCGTGAGGGTAATCGTCGTCTCGGGAAGGACGGGTGTGGGGGCCGAAGGATCGCCGTAGGTCTCTAGGATCCATCCTGTCCCGGCAAGCTCCTCGGAGACGTCCTTCCGGAACACGAGTTCGCTCAGGGCGCCTGCGTAGGCAAGGCGCAGCTCATCGCCGGCGACGGTGTAGGCATCGGTCGAGGCGAGCGCCTCCACGAACCACGCCGGATCGGCCGGCTGGGTCGCACCGCAGAAGTTCGCGGTGGTCCACTGTACCTGGATTTGCATGTTGGCGTCGTCCACCTCGATTCTCGCGCCGATGCAGGTGCAGCCGACGTGGCCTGTCAGCCGGTCAAGATCGGGCGAGAACTCGATGCACACCGTTGTCGCAGGCGCAGCGGACTGCGGCGCCGCGACCGGCCCAAACGCCTGGAGGTACCAGCGGCTCCCGGCAAGGCCTTCATCACCGAGGCAACACGGAGCCGCGACCAACCCCAGGACAATCCAACAAGCAGCCACTACACCCGCACATCGCGTGGGACGGTTCATGTTCCAAGCCTCCTTGGCGGCAGATTGCCGCACTGTCGGCGGTGCGACGCGCCGTTCGCGCCGCGCCGCTCGTGGGTTCCCGCCCCAGTGCGTCAAGGCGAGATGCCCCACACTGGCGGTCGCGACTTCCGGTTTTCCTCCACATCCCGGCGAGGTGACGTCGAGCCCAGCTCACGGCGGATGCGACGACAAGACGGTCATGCCTGTGGAGGATGAGCTCCCTCCGAGCCATGCCCTCACGCCTGCCCGCAGTTGACACTCCCGTTAGGAGCTACCAGACTGTCAACAGAAAGCCTTGCGTGGAGTGGCGCGTTCCGTGGTGCTCCTGACGGCAACCGTCGGTCGCGTCGAGGTTGCGACGACAAAGGAGCGTGATGTACACGATGCTCATGCGAAACGCAGTACTGGCCGGCATCCTTCTTACCGCAGCCCTCGCCGTCTGTAGCCTGGCGACGACCTACAACAGCGAAGAAGACCTCCCCGAGCCCGACATCGTCATCACCGATCGCACCGGTGATGCCGAACTCGCTTACGGCAGCGGAAGCGCCGGAACCGGCTGGTTCGACATCCGGGAGATCCGCGGCTACGTGGTCGAGGGCGGCGTCGCCTTTGCCATGTTCTGCAACGGATCAATCCCTTCGGACGGCGTGCTGCTGCTGCTGCTCGACGTCGACGGCGAAGGCGGCGCCGTGGGGCGCGGACCACTCGACCGTGGCAAGTGCAATCAGGCAGGGTATGACTTCGCCCTCGGCGTCCTCGGGAATGACACCGGGCTGTTTAGCATCTCCGCCTCACACAACTGGCCGGTCAACCGAAGCATTGGACATTGGAGGCGCGGGAAGGTGGCGTATTTCGAAGTCACTTGGGAGCAGCTTCGCGGCATGCCCGACACCCTGGCCATCAGCAGCATCACCGAAGGCCATGCAACCGGCGGCGTCGCGCAGGACATGACCCCGAACCAAGGCGCCGAGATCCTCGACGTCCTCGCCGCGGCCGGCGCTGGACTGGACTTGCAGACGGTGTTCGAGACGGGGTTCGACGGCGACGCCCTGGATGCGGGATGGCGATGGCTGCGCGAGGATCCCGCCCACTGGGCACTCGGCGAGCGCCCCGGCTTCCTGACGATCACCACCCAGGAGGGCGGCCTGTTGGGGGATGCCAACACGGCGTGCAACGTGCTGCTTCGCGACGCGCCGTCGGGCGACTTCGAGATCACGACCTACGTGGAGTTCCACCCCAACGAGAACTTCCAGTTCGCCGGGCTGATCGTCTACGAAAGCGACGACCGGTTCCTCGCGCTCGGGCGCGCCTTCTGCGGCGCCAGGCTCCTGAACTGCGTCGGCAACGGCATCTACTTCGACGCCGAAGGAACCGGTCGCTCCAGCACCGAGAGCTTCTCCGCATCGCACGGCCTCGGGCAGGCGTACCTGCGCATCACCAAGAGAGGAGCGGCCTACAGCGGCTACTACAGCGCCGACGGCGTGATCTGGGAGCTGATCGGCCGCCATCTGACCAGCGGCTTCACCCCGCAGGAGGTCGGCCTCTACACGGCCGACAGCGACACCGGCGCCCGGGAGATCCCCGCCGAGTTCGACCTCTTCCGCGTCGCCGCCGCGGTGGCAGCCAACAGCCCGTAGAAGACAGCGGGGACAGGTCCTTGAGGGACGCATGGGCGTCGTGCAGGTGTTCATGCGTCAATCGAAGACCTGACCTCGTTTCTCTTCTAGTTGGTCCAGGCGGGCTGGAAGCTCTGGCCGTGACTGTGCGTCAGCTGCTCGGCGTCGTGCGAGTCGAGAGCGCCCGCGTAGAGCTCGGCCGCGGTGCTCCCAGTCTCTCCAGTGTGCGGCTGTTAGTCCTCACACCATCCGCACCAGGAGATGATCGAGACGCCGCGGTCAACGAGGGTCTGAACCTCCTCTGAATCGTCGAAGCTCACGGCGTTGCAGCAGACGTTCACGCTGTCGCCCCGTCCGATTCCTGCGTTTCGAACAAGCGGCGAGAGATCACGGATGCGGTTGCCCAGCAGATAGAGCCATTGAAGCTCCGTGAGCTCCTCGATCGGTCGGATGTCGACGATCCGATTCCCCTCCAAATTGAGCTCCTCTAGGTGCAGCAAGCCCGACAGACAAGAGATGTCCACGATGTCGCTTCTCGGCAGATACAGGGCTCTGAGATTCGCGAGTCCCGACAGGTGACATACATCGACGACCGACGCGTCGATCACGTGGAGGACCTCAAGCCTGGTCAGGCCCGCCAGTGGCCTCAGGTCGTCCAGGTTGTCGGAGCCAGAGACAAAGAGCTCTATCAGGCCGGTGCAGTACTCCATGCCCTCCAGAGTCGAGACAGGTCCCTCGGCATCGAAGCCCGCTCCAAGGGTCTGCAAGCCGGCAACTGCGGCGGTGGACAAGGGGCCCTCGAGGATTCCAAGCTCCTGGCGGATCGCGGCCTCGAGCGCGGGATCGGGGAAGGTGACGGCGGCGGCACCGGCCGGCGCCGACACGGTGACATCGTCGATGTAGACGTGCGAGGCGCCGGATCCGCTTCCCGGCGGATTCTCCAACGTCTCGAAGGCGATCGTCCCCTGACTGTGCGGCTCAGGATCGTCGAACTCAAGCTGCAGGGCGCCGTCGACGCGGATCTCCAGATGCCCGCCGCACACGCTCACGCCGATGTCGTGCCACACACCGAGCGGAAAATCGATCTCCCCCCACTTGGTGGCAAGATCGAAGTGGTTGTTGTGTGGCTGCTCCTTGCCGATGTAGGTCGAGTTCTCGCGGAAGCCGAAGACGTATCTTGTGCGCTGACCGTAGGGTTCGCTGACGCGGCAGTTCAGGTGCACCCCGCCGGAGAGCACCTTCACCCGGAACCGCACGGTGTAGTCCGTCCACTCGTCCGCTCCATCGAAAACGGCCCATTCCCACATCCCCTCGCCGTAGAGCACGTGGTTGCCGCTCGCCTCCTCGTGCACGCTCCAGCCGTCCCACAGGGTCCATCCGTCGGCGGCGCCGTCCTCCAACGTCTCGGAGACGAGTACCACGTCCTGCGTCGCAGCGCACACAGCGACAACACACAGACAGACAACCGCCAATCCAGCGACAACCGATGCAGACTGCCCACGCGACCGTCTCATCATCTCCCTCCCTCCATGAGACAGTCCTTAGCATATTCCAAGGACTGCTGTCAAGCTCTCATGCGATTCGAGGCTGGAAGGCCGAATGGCACCCGACCGTGTCGCGCACTGCCCGCCGGTGCGCCGCGGTTGATTTCCACGAGCAGTCATCGCGTCTACATTCGTCGCAACCGTAGATCTATCGCTAGGCTCTGCTCAATGCCACAAACATTTCTTGCGATGTGCAAGGTGGATACGTATTGTGTAGCCAAGTCCTTTGCCTGGTTGGTCGGCACAAGTCCCGCCTTCCTCCTGGGTGCGGGGCGCCCCCCGTGCAGGCGGCGCACGTCGGTGTATCGTCATTCGCGGGACAAGGAGGTCACGTGATGCGACGGAGATGGGAACGTGTTGGCCTGGGCATGATGGCGGCGCTTCTGGTGACAATCGCCCTGGGGATCTCGGGCTACGCTGAGGATCCCTGCTACGAGGACGTGGTGGTGACCGGCTGCGGCTGGGAGTTCGTGAACCAGCGGCTGGAGTTTGTTGCGATGGGCACTGACTTCTACATGCAGTTCTTCTTCTACGACTACCCCCTCTACCTCTACGAGTCCGTGGGCGATGGCGGGGTTGTCGCGCTCGGCTACGTGGAACCCGAGGGGGTGTGGTGTCTTCTGGCAGGTGTCGGGTCCCAAATGGCGACATACGCAGTGGAGAGCGACGGATCCTCGATCCCCACCACTGGATGGGAGCTGTGGAGTTGGATGGGCGGAGATCAAGAGGACTACCTCCCGCCCCCGCGGATCTCGGGCGGAGAGCCTTGCGACGAGCCCATCCGCGAGCCAACCCTTGATCTGGTCCCGACAGGAGACGCCGGCTTCCTTGACCGCGGCTTCCCCGAGGGCAAGGAGCCTCCCGTGGTCGGTGAGATGGAGGTCTCCGCATCCTATGCAGCGGGTGAGCTGATCGGCGTCTGCTGCCGTCCCGTGAACCCGGACGGCACGCCCGCCGACGTCCCGTACCTCACCCTCACCTGGTATGCCGTGACCATCGGCGAGGAGTACGACTCGCGCAAGCCGATCGACTCGACGATCGTGCGGCCGGGACCCGACGGTGCCTTCTGCTTCCAGATCGACACCGCCGGGTGGACACGCGGCTACTACGATCTACGCCTCGGCATCCCGCTCGAGAGCGTACAGTGGATCCGCGTCGAGGTGACCCCACCGCTTACGTAGCCTACATCTCCGGGGTCAGGTCTTGCATTGTCAAACGGGGTTTCGGCAGCTCCGCGGGTGGCAATGCAAGACTTGACCCCACCCACCTTGCAAGCGTTCCGTTCTGGCTGACGAGCTGGCTTGCGTCCGTTGCCTAGAAGCCGGGGTCGAACGGTCGATCCGGCAAGAACCTGGCGTGCGCGATGGCGACATCGGAGAGGTTGCTCGGGTCTTGATAGACGGCGAGCAGCGTGTCGCCCTCCTGGGCGTCGAGCGACGGCTCACCCGAGCCGTCGGGCTGCAAGAGGACGCACTCCACGCTGACAAACTCCCCCGTGTCATCCCCCGTCTCCTCGAGGTCGATCGCCGCCCACCGGCCGTTGCGCAGGTTCACGACAAACAGCTTCGGTGCGCCGGCAGCAAGCGCGATCGGCTCGGACCCCAGCGCCAGAAGCTGCGCAACGCCGGACACGAACCCGCCGCGTAGACCGAACGGCAGCCCCTGGCCGCCGTCCCAGAAGGCGTCGATCGTCTCGCGTCGGTAGTCGTCCTCATTTTGATCGGGATCCACCACGCGGACGCGGATGCACGAGTCAGTGATCATGGAATCGATGTCGTTGCCGTCCCCGTCGAGGAACCCGACGTGGCACTCCACCCCATCGAACGTCTGGGTGTCGGCAACCACGCCGAGATCAAAGGAGATGTCGTTCGCCAGGCGCACGGCGTCGATACGCGGCGGGAACGCGGTCGCTATGTCACCGTCGCCAAGGTTCGAAAGGCCATCAGGCCCCCAGCCATCGTAGTCCACGTCGTTATAGCGAACGTAGAACGCCTCCTCGTTCGCAAGCTCGACCCGCCAGTTGTCGGGATGTACCCGGTATCGCTCCACCGACGCGCCGTCTGACGGCCCCTCCTCCCAAGGCGGGAGAAGCTGGAACCCGGCGAACGTGAAGAAGGCCGGCGCGTTGGAGCTCATCTCGTCCAGGATCACCCACTCCCGCTCCATCGACTGTGGCCCGGCAACCTGGACGACGAGCTGCTCGGGAACACACGGGTCGCGGTTGACGTTGCTGTCTGCAACCTCGAAGTAGAGCGGATCCCGGCCGAGCCACGGGGACTCCAGGGAGGCGCCCGCGAAGTCGGTGATCGTTGTCCGAGAACGCTGTTCGGCCTCGATCGTTGCGGTGGCGAGGGTGAAGTCGTCGAAGTCGTTCGGATCGAGGTAGTACGCCACGAGGACATCGCGCACGCCCAGCGCCTCGAAGCCCAATGCGCCGGCGATCGGCGCGAGCCGGAGTTCGAAGACGCCGGTGTCCGTTCCCGTCTCTTGTGCGTGGAACGAGACCGCCGTGACGCCGCGTGCATCCTGCGTGGCAAACCACGTCACATTCCCGTCCGCCCGCGTCGGGTAGCGGACGTAGTAGCGCCCGTCGGCGGCGCCGCGGACGCCGGTGGCGTTGGCCGCGCTGTCGTAGATGGTGTACCAGGCGATCCGCCCCGCAGCTGGCGAGGGCGCTCCGTTCGCCCCGTCGACCCCGCCGCTGGCAAGAAGCGACGCGAAGTCGTTCGCAGACCCCGCCTCCACGGGGTTCCATGATCCGGGGTTCACCAGGACGAACACCGGTACCAACTCGATCCTGCCGGGGTGCAGGTTCTCGTCCGGGTCAACCACCGTGAGAACCGCCGGCGCGCCGCCGGTGCGGTAGATCGGCTGGCTCCAGGAGATCGTCGCCCGCGTGTCCACGATCTTCACCTGGGTGACGGCGACATCGCCCGGGTCCATGGGGCTGGTGTACATCCCGACCAGGGTGTCCATGTTCTCCACACGTCCCGCAAGCGGCACCCCAGGTCGGGGCGCCGCAGCCGCGTCGGACGGCAGGACGCTTCCGGTGAGCCCCGGGAGTGCGTCCACCGCGTGGACGAACGCAAGCGACGCGTCCACCCAGCCGCGAACGCCGTCCTCGTAAACGAAGCCGCCGTGGCGCAGGGGCGCAAACACGCCGGCGTCCCCTCGCGCCACCAGGGTGTGGGTGTTGCCTGCGGGGGCCTCGAGATCCTCCGGATCCTCGCGCGTGCCGATCCTCACCGCCCGCCGCGAGACGAACAGGCCGGAGTCGGGTGTTGTCTCGATGAGGCAGTCGGCCGACGGATCGCCAGGGGTCTTCCCACTGTGCCCAATAAACGGCTGGTAGTCTGCGGAGCCGTACGGGGAGCCCGTCCCTCCAGCGCCACGCGAATCGTGGCTGATCCACTCGAGGCTTGCCCCCGTGTTCATGTCGAGAAGCCGCACGTCCGCCCAGATCGTCTCGCGGACCGCAGGATCGACGTTGGCGTCGTCATCGCGCACACAGATCCACAACGCATCGCCCTCCTGGACCCACCCGGAGTCGCCAGAGCCGTCCTGCCAGTAGCTGAGGTACATCTCGGAAGCAAAGAGGGCGGTCGACACAAGCGCGAGGATCGCAAACGATCCAAGGATTCCTATCCAAGATCTCATTCCAAACGCTCCTTTTCTACTGCCCCGGGGTGGGCGCTGCCGGTGGGAGGTCCCCGCCGATGCTGATCTGGATCGCGATCCACGCCGCGTCGCTGGGGTTGGAGGGATCCTGATAGCAAGCGATCAACGTGTCGCCGGGACGCCCCTCGAGCGTCGGCACGCAAGAGTAGGGCGAGGAGATCGCGACGCAGTCCAGGCTCACGAACCGTCCGGAGGACGCCCCGGTCTCGTACAGATCGAGCCCCGCCCAGCGGCCGTTCCTTGGGTTGAGGACGTAGATCCTCGGGGCGTTCCCGTCTCCGAAGATGTTCGTGTCGCCCAGGGCCTCGTGCACCGGATGACGGACGGATCGAACGAGTTCGCAGGCGAACGGGTTCAGCGCCTGAGGAGCAAGCACCGCCGCGGCTCCCGAGAACGCGTCGATGCGCTCGCGCCTTTGTGGGTCTTCGTTCTGATCCGGATCGACGACCTCAAGGAACACCGCGTCCGAGGTCTGGTAGCCGGCGACGCGTTGGCCCTCGCGATCCAGGAAGTACATCGCAACCGTCCCCTCCGAATCCGCCGGCACGACCTGCGTGTCGAACGCACGGACAAGGGCGAACGACACGTCGGTGCGCACGCGCGGCCACCGTATCGCGGGAGGCCACGCCGTCTCGAGATCCCCGTCACCCAGACCGGGAAGCTCGGTGTACTCGTAGAACGCGTCGTTATAGCGAACGCACAACGTCGCCTCGTTGGGCAGTTCGATCCGTCCGTCATCCCGTGTGTCGATCGTTTGCGCTCGAGCGAAGCTCCCCGGCAGCGCGCCCGCGAGAGGAGCACCGGCAAACGAGAAGAACGCCGGCGAATTGCTGATAACCTCGTGCAGCTCAAGCCATTCCTCTCCCTGGACCCAAGCCGGGGAGAACGCGTGAACCAGAACCGTCTCCGGGCAGCACGGGTCGACGTTGGCGTTCGCGTCGAGCACCTGTACGTACACGGCGTCGGCGCCGATCCCGTAGCCATCGGCCACCGCGCGGTCGCCGCGGACGAAAGCCGTCTCGGAGCGGATATCCTCGGCAACGCAGGCGACATCAAGGGTGAAGTCGTCGAAGTCGTTCGGGTCGAGGTAGTAGGCGACGAGCGTGTCCCCGAACGCGAGCCACGGCAAGTTGAGATCCGCCGCCAGATCATCTAGATCGAGCTGGAACTCCCCGGTGTTGGGTCCGGTCTCCCGGGCGAGGAACGAGACGGGACAGATGCGGTGGGCCGCAGGGGCCACCCAGTCGTCCACGGAAGCAGGGTAGTTGATGTAGTACCTGCCGTCGGCAGCGCCCCGAACCTCGTGGGCGTTGGCCGTGGCGTTGTAGATGGTGTACGGACTGATCGGTTGAGCCGGCGCCGCGACAGCACCGCTCCGACCGTCCACACCGCCGGAGCCCAGCAGACCGATGAACGTGGAGGGACCGCCCTCGGTGCTCGGCGTCCACGAGCCGGGATTCACCAGAACGAACACGGGAACGTACTCCACCCCTCCTGGATCGAGGTTCTCGTCGGGGTCACAGACGAGAAGCTGCGCAGCGGATGCCTCGTCCGCATAGACGCGTTCGCTCCACGCGATCGCGGCTTGCGTGTCGACGATCTTGAGGATGGACACTGCCGCGTCGCCGTCCTCGTCCTTGTCCCTGTACATCGCGAGCACGCTGTCCATGTTCTCGAAGTACGGCTCGCCGTTGCCGTCCGCGTGGACGAAGTCGGGGCCCGCCACGTGATGTCCCAGGACCGGCTCGTTGTACGAGGCGCGGCCGCCAATGCGAATCGGCCGATCCGAGACGAACAGCCCAACGTCCGGGCCGGTCTCGGTCATCGCGAGACCCGGCGCATCGGAGCGCACCCCCGCGAGAAGCGCCCCGGTATGCGGATCGAACAGCACGATGTCCGCGAAAAGCACATCGGGGCGAGCCAGATCGATGTTCTCATCTGGATCGTAGACCACGACCCACACCGCCTCTCCTTCCTGGACGACGAGCGCCCGGGCTCTCCCCTGGGCGTCGCGCGAGAAGTAGAGCGCCGCATCCGTCGCCTCGCAGACGATCCCTATCCCGAGAAAGCCGACACAGAGAAGACCCATCAGGATCCGCCACCGCCACCGCTTTTCCACGATGCCTCCTATACTCCAGCACGGTCTGTCCACCCATTGTCCGGAGGGATCACCGCTGTGCCAAGGCTGTGCCACACAAGCTGTCATAGATATGCAGTGTGTCGTAGTCGTCTGTTTGGGGATAGGCTCCGCCTAATGTCACAAACATCTCTTGCTATATGAGAGATATGACCGTATCCTGGATTCACGTTCTGTGCCCGCTGAGACGGCAGCCGCTCGGCCTTCTTCCAGGGCATGGAGCGCCGGCGCGCGACGCACGCGGCGGGCATCGGCGTGCGCGGGACAAGGAGGTCACCTGATGCGACGGACATGGGAACATGTTGGCCTGGGCATGATGGCGGCGCTTCTGATGGCGCTCGCCCTGGGGGTCTCGGCCTACGCCGAGGATCCCTGCTACGAGGACGTGGTGGTGACCGGCTGCGGCTGGGAGTTCGTGAACCAGCGGCTGGAGTTCGTAGGGATGGGGCACCCCGAAATAGAGTTCTCGCCGGACCACCCGGTCTTCATGTCTGGAGATCCTCTTGGCGGTCACGGGGTCGCACTCGGCTACGTGGCGGAGCAAGGCTTCTGGGGCCTGGTGGCCTCCGCCGAGCTGGGACCCGATCTGGTTCTCGTCTTCTACACGGTGATGAGCGACGGATCCTCAATCCCTTCTACTGGCTGGACACTCTTCGGCTTCGAGGGTGGGTCGGAAGAAGACTACCTTCCGCCCCCGCGGATCTCGGGCGGAGAGCCTTGCGACGAGCCCATCCGCGAGCCGACCCTTGATCTGGTCCCAACAGGAGACGCCGGCTTCCTCGACCGCGGCTTCCCCGAGGGCAAGGAGCCTCCCGTGGTCGGCGAGATGGAGGTCTCCGCATCCTATGCAGCGGGTGAGCTGATCGGCGTCTGCTGCCGTCCCGTGAACCCGGACGGCACGCCCGCCGACGTTCCGTACCTCACCCTCACCTGGTACGCCGTGACCGTGGGTGAGGAGTACGATACGCGCAAGCCGATCGACTCCACCATTGTGCGCCCGGCCCCCGACGGCACCTTCTGCTTCCAGATCGACACCGCCGGGTGGACACGCGGCTACTACGACCTGCGCCTCGGCATCCCGCTCGAGAGCGTACAGTGGATCCGCGTCGAGGTGACGGTCCCACTCACGTAACCACATCCTCGGGGTCAGGTCTTGCAATGACGCATGCAAGCCGAGCCGCTCTGCGCGCGTGCATGCAAGACCTGATCCCCACGAATACCCGGCTGGGAGGGCTGGATCCAGATCCACACACAAGCGACTGAAACGATCGCCCACTACTTCGCCGCCGTTTCGTTCGCCCCCGGTCCCCGAAGCTCGATCCGCATCGTGGAGTGAGCGTGCCTCCGGCCCAACCCGAGCTTCACCAACACCGGGTCGAACGACCACAAGAGCACTCCGGGGCCGGGTTTTGGATCTACGCGTCAGGATCTACGGGAGGTTCATGGGGCGCTGCCGGCAGCGCCTCGGGACCTGGTGGTTGGCGACGTACCAAGGGACGGAGCCTTGCTCCAGCGTACGCCTCAAAGACGTGACCTCGCATCTTGTGCCGAGAGTGGGTTTGGATCTGCGGGCGGACATCTGCTAGATCTTCATGCGGCAAGGAAGGACGTGACCCCATTCCGTGAGGAAGGAGCGGCGGCGTGGTCGATGCGGCGGAGCTGAAGCGGCGAGAGTACGTGGGGCGCGTCAATCGCGCCATCGACTACGTCCGCACGAACCTCTCGGGAGATCTGTCGCTGGAAACGGTGGCCGAGGTCGCGCACTTCTCGCCCTACCACTTCCACCGCGTGTTCAGGTCCATCGCCGGCGAAACGCTCAACACCTTTATCCGCCGCGTCCGCGCGCAGAGCGCGGCCTCGCAGCTGATCCAGAACCCTGGACGTACGATCACCGAGATCGCGGTGGCCTGCGGCTACTCGTCGCCCTCGGCGTTCGCCCGCGAGTTCCGCCGCCATTTCGGCGCGTCGGCAACGCAGTTTCGTGCCGGTGGTGACGCATCGCTCCTCCGCTACCGCGAGCAGATGGAGGGGCAAGGCGTCTCGTTCACCAACCCTCCCGATCTCTCCGCACGGCGGACGGAGATGGTGTTCCGCGCCGAGGTTCGACGACTGCCGGAACTGCACGTCGCCTACGCGCGCCACGTCGGTCGCTACCAGGAGATCGGCCGGGCGTTCGAGCGACTGATGCGCTGGGCAGAACCACGCCGCCTCACCGGCAAGCCCGAGACGCAGGTCCTCGCGGTGTACTACGACAACCCCGACGTGACCCCTGTCGACCGACTGCGTGCCGACGCGTGTATCACCGTCCCCCCAGGCACAAAGGCCGAGCGGGATGTCGGGATCATGGAGATCCCTGGCGGTCTGTTCGCCGTCGCCCACGTGGAGATCGACATCTCGCAGTACGGGGAGGCGTGGGACCGCCTGATGACCGACTGGATGCCGGAATCCGGCTACCAGCCGGACGGGCGCCTGTGCTACGAGAACTACCTGAACGACCCCGCCACGCATCCCAAGGCAAAGCACATCGTCGAGATCTGCGAGCCGATCCGCCCGCTGTAGCGAGCTTGGAAGGACGTTCATCATCTCCCCCGGCGGGACGGCATCGCCGCAAGATACGCCAACCGGTCCGCAGCATCGGTCAAACGCTGCGCAAGATGCGGGAAGACACCGCCGCTCCAAGTCCGTACGCTGGCCCCATCTACTTGAGGACAGGAGGTTTCGAAGATGAAGTTCGAAGCGACAGTCAAGCAGCTGCCCGAGCGGTTCGTCGCCTGCGTGCGGCACGTAGGACCCTATCCCAAGATCGGTGAGGCGATCCACAAGGTGTTCTCGTGGGCAGGTCCCAAGGGGCTGGCGCAGTCCCCGACGACAGAGTGCCTCGCCGTCTACCACGACGACCCCGAGAAGGTCGACACGGAGAAGCTTCGCTCCGACGCGTGCCTGACCGTGCCGGAGGGCACCGCGGGCGATGACGAGGTGAAGACGATGCGCATCCCCGGGGGGCTGTTCGCCGTGGCCCACGTGGAGATCGACGTCTCGGAGTACGGCGACGCGTGGGACAAGCTTGTCGGCGAGTGGATGCCGGAGAACGGCTACACGACCGACGGCGCCCGCATGTGCTACGAGCTCTACTTGAACGATCCCGCTCAGCACCCGGAGAACAAGCACATCGTCGACATCTGCGAGCCGGTCAAGCCGAAGTAGCGGAGGGAACAGCAACCCCTACGACGCGGGCGCCATCTACCGGCGCCCGCGTTTCGTCTGTCGGCGCCGTAGACCGCGCCGACTCCCCGTCGGCAGAGCCGAGGCCCGCATCCGGCGGGTTGAGTACTATGTCCCCGGAACTCGGCGAGGAGGTAGCTTTGAGGATGGCAATGCGTTCAACCGTTCTGATATTCCTGCTAATGGCTTTCGGCTCATCCTTGTATTCAGCAGGTTCGGCACTGGGAGAGTTCGAACCGGTGCTCTCACCATGCCGGACGTATCGTGCGTACATCGGCAACGGACCCAATAGCAAGGACCTGCTCGTGAGGAACCTCCGAAGCAACCGTCTCGCGAATCTGACGCAGGACGATCTTGAGGACGCCCACCCTGCTTGGTCGCCGGACAGCGCGCGGATCGCCTTCAACTCGACCCATGAGGATGGGAGCATCGTACTGTCGGTGGCTGATGTGGAGAGCGGTGAGATCGTGCGGGTGGCCACCGAATCGGAGCGGCCGATGAGGCCGTTTTGGATCACGGAGACCGTCATCGGCTATACCGATGAATCGACATCCGAGGTCCGGATCGTCTACGTGGACATCGCGACTGGAGACAAGAGCGAAGCCGTGGTGGGTAGCCGGAGCCCCTCGGGCCAATGGGAGAGAGGGGATGTGCAACGACCGGGGTTTGTGGAGGCGACTCCAGACGGCATCGCCCCCGGCGGCGTCACGCTGCTGACATACTCCGCGAGACAGGCGTCCCGGCTCGTCCAGATTCCCGGTGAGGCTTACGCATACTGCCCGGTCGAAGCAGCAAACTTCGATGCTGTGAGCGAGCAAGACACCATCACGTGGGGAGAGAGCCGATCCGAGGCACAGCGAGAGATCGCCTGGAGCCTCCTTTGGCGCGGCCTCTTCTACCTCCCAGGAAGGCAGAGCATCACCTTCACCGTCGACTTCGACCAACGGGTCTACCTCTGGATCGATGGCGAGCTGCTCTACGAGACGCGGCGGACAGATGGGCGCCCCAAGCTCGTTCACGAAACGGTGGAGCTATCCGCCGGCGTTCATCGAATTGACCTCGTCTACTTCGACGATCTGGGGGGCGGACACCTCGTCGTCTCATGGGAAAGCGACAGCATCCCGTACGGCACCCTGTCGAGCATGGTCGTGGACTGACCCAATGGGCAAGGTCACGGAAGCCTATGCGGATCAGGACTCGCTGTCGCGAGGCGGGTCAAGCCCTGCATACGGATCGAACCCCGCGTGCGGCGCTGCCCCCTCAGGCACGTCAGCACGGGGCAGCGTGAACCAGAACGTACTGCCTTCTCCTGGTTCGGACTCCACCCACATCCGCCCGCCGTGGCACTCGACGATCCGTCGGCACAAGGCCAACCCGGCGCCGAGGGAATCGGGACTGCGTTGGAAGTCCAACCGCTCGAACATGGCGAAGATCCTCTCGAAATGCCGCTTCTCGATCCCTGTGCCGTTGTCCTTTACGAAGAAGCGGACCCGGCTGTCCTCGCGCGGAGTGGATTCGGCCCATCCAACCTTGACAACGGGCAGCGCGCTGTCGTTGTGCTCTGCACCGTTTGCGGCCACCTCCTCGAACAGCTGGGTGATCTGCGACCGTACCCCCTGTACGTCGGGCACCTTGTCGGCGAGGTGGAAGGTGGTGTGGGGGTGGCTTCGCTTCACCTTGCGCATCACTTCGCGAAGCAACGAGTCCATGGCCACACGTTCCACCATTTCCGGACGCACGAAGATGTTCGACAGGCGGAGCATAGCGGCGATCGCCTGTCTCGCCCGCGTTGCCGTCTGGTGGAGCTTCGTTAGAAGCGCGACACCTTCCTCATCCAGCTTGTCCCCGTAGTCCTCCAGCAGGAAGCCACTGAAGAGAACCGCGGTACGAAGCATGGGCTGCACGTCAAGAGCGAGCGGACGCTGGAACTCTTGAAGCCTCTCGTCGGCATAGGCAAGCCGCCGGACGCGTTGCTGCCAGCGATCGAGATCATCCAGCACCGTCAACGGTCTTCCCGACTCGTCGCGCAATAGGTGCCCCCCTTCGAGCATCCTAGCACGATCTCACTTGGAGCGCCGCCGATGGTAGAGACCGACCGAGTAGGATCGGTGCTCGTCGCAGCCTGGCGGTTCGTGGGGCACGGACCGTTCGTACGTTGGGGGTGCCGATGCCAGCAACGTCCTCATGGGCGAGGACGCAAAACCGCTCGCAGCGCCTGGCCTTCAAGGGGCGGGCCGGGTTTTCCAGGGGCGCTGTCGGAGGCGGCACGAGCCTTCTCCGACAGCGCCTAGATCGCTACCCCACGGTCACCTGGGCGGAATCGAGGAGGATGTAGGGGGCGAGGCCGGCGACCTCCATCTCAGCGTCGGCGGTCACCTCCTGCTCGCGGCTCACCGCGCGCACAGCGCGGAAGTCCTCGAACACGTTGCCGGCGAGCATCACCCGCTCCAGGTAGCCGATCGGCTGGCCGTCGCGGATGTGGAAGCCGCTTGCCTGAACGGCGTACTGCCCTTGGAGCAGGTTACAGGAGTGCAGCCCCGCCGTCCTCGTGACGAGGATTCCCTCCTCGATCCCGGCCATGAGCTCCCGCCAAGGCTGCTCGCCCGGCTCGATGATCGCACCGAGCCAGTTGGGGACGGGCGCGTCCTCGATCTTCTGGCTGAACATCGTGCGGCGCAGCGCGTTGCCCGTGGACGATGTCCCCAGATCCTCCGCTCCGGCAAGATCGGTCAGGAACCCTTGCAGGACGCCGTTTTCAATGACGGTTCGCGGCTTCACCGCGACCCCTTCGTCGTCGAACGCGCGGGCGTACGGGTGACCGGCGTGCGTTGGATCCTCGCGCATGGTCAGCCGTTCGCTCAGGATCTGCTGCCCCACCTTCTCCGCGAGCGGCGACGCTCCCTTGGAGACACTGCCGCTCCCGAGACACGCCGCGAGCGTCTGCGTAAGAAGGCTGCTGGCATACGGCGAAAGCAGCACCGGAAGGCGCCCGGTCGACGGCACGGAAGGCGCGGCGCCCCAGCTGCTCCTCTCGATCAGCTCCTCCAGCCAGGCGTCGGGCACCTCCTCTGGGCCAACAGAGATGCGTCGGCCCGCGGCCCCGCCGCCGCCCGCGGCAAACGGCACCTCCACGCCGAGGGTGACCCGGGAGAACGCCTCCTCGGCGGCCGCCCCTTCGGTCGTCTCGACGGATCGCTCGCCGGACGCCGCTTCGCAAACAAGGTTCACCGCAGCACCGGGAACGCTTGCTGTGATCCGATCGCGAACGCCGACCGCGACATCGATCAGATCACCGGCCGTGAGGTCCGCCGTCTTCGGATTGAACCCGGCGTCCGATGCCGCCAGGGACAGGGCAGACGCAAAAGCGAACGAAACGCCTTGGCCGAAGCGCGCGGCGGCGGACGCGTCCTCAAGGAGGCCGTCCTGCGAGGGAGACTCGGCAAACGAAGCACCGAGTCGCCCGTCGTGGATGACCCGCAGCGCGCAGGCGGATCGGTCGCGGTGAGCGACCAGCGATAGCTCGCCTTCGTGGAGCCGCACGTGCACCGCCTTGCGGCGGATGCGGTAGACCTCGGCCTGATGTCCTGCTTTGCTGGCTCTGTCAATGAGCGTCATTCGGAGACACCTCCCACCGTGATGTTGTCGATCTTGATGTGGGGCGCTCCCGCGCAGATGCGCGTGGTCATCTGAACCCCGTCGAAGCTCCCCTTCCCGCAGTCGAAGTACTCGAACAGCAGTTGGTCGTCCCCGACCATCGAGATGCCTTTGAGGGTGCGGAACAGGTTCCCGGAAAGGTTGGCATCGGAGACCATTTCCCCGAGCTTGCCGCCACGGATGCGCCGGGCCCAACGGGCGCCGAACGTGAAATCGATGCCTCCTTGTCCGCCCGCACCGCCGGCAACGTAGTAGCCGTCGTCGATCGACGCGATCATCTCGTCGAGCGAAGATGTGCCCGACTCGATGATGGTGTTCGACATGCGCACCAGCGGCTCGAACCCGGCGTCGCTGGCGCGGCAGTTGCCGGTGATCGGCTCACCGAGGGCGGCCGCCGTCTCGCGGGAGTGAAGCCTTCCCGCCACCTTACCCGCAGTGATGAGGCGTGTCCGTCGACCCAGGACACCTTCATCGTCAACCGAATAGCTCCCTCCGCGATCTGGAAGTGTCGGATCGTCGACCACGTTCAGGATCGTCGATCCGATCTCTGCACCGAGGGCGAGGCGTTCCCGAAGCACCGGCTCGTGGAGCACGAGATCCGCCTCGGATGTGTGCCCGAACGCCTCGTGGATGAAGACGCCGGCACCGTACGGATCGACGACCACCGGATACACGCCGGCGACCGCCGGCTTCGCTGAGAGCAGCTCGTCCAGCGTCGCCAGCGATTCGCGAAGCATCTCCTCGCGGTTCACCAGCCTGCCGAAATCCGAGGAGCCCCCGACAGCGAAATACGCACGCCGGACGGCGTCGCCTCGGCGCCCGACCACCACCCCAAGGATGTGTGAGATCAGGTGCTCGTGGCTGACAGCCGTCCCTTGAGTGTTCGCAAACGCCCGCTGTGCGTAGGAGTCTGCGTACATGAACTGGGTCATCACCACATCGGGCACGGCGGTTGCCAGGGCCTCGTAGTCCCTGAGAAGATCGTGTTTCTCTCTCAACGAAATCGATCTGGGATCGTGCGCCGTGAAGACAGCGAACTCGCGATCCACCACCGGCGCCTCCGCCAAGCGAACCGGCCGGTTGCCGTGAGCAGCGGCAGCCCTTGCCGCGGCTGCTGTTCTCTCCGCCGCCCCCCGCGCGTCCTCCAAACGGCTGAACGACGCGATCGCTTTCGCGCCGTTCACGTAAGCGCGGACGTGTCCGCCGCGCGGCGAGAAGACGGCCATCTTCTCTACCCGCCCGTTTCCAAGCGTGATTTCCGTCTTGCGCTCCTCGTCGAACCGGATGTCGGCATAGTCGACATTCAGCCCTTCGAGGGCGGCGCGCAGTCTCTGTCTCATACTGCCTCCGTATAATGGAGATGCGTTGGCGCCCTAGGGCGCTTGCCGCCGGCCGGTCCCTCGGTTGCCAAGTCGCGGGGACCGGTCGCCCTTTTCCCATGTCCTTGCCTACCCCGGTTGGCTCCGGATCGTCACCCCTCTTGCAACGGGTTCGAGTTCGTGTTCTCGGTGAGGGACGTGATCACGATGCGCGTCCGCTCACCAACGGGGGTGCGCTGGAGCGCGTCGATCGCCTGTTGCGGCAGCTTCACCAACCCGGCGAGTTCGGCCTCGGCCCGCGCTGGATTCCGGCTTCGAAGACACGCAAGGACCTTCTCGTG
>Ga0272443_10003550_pt1 | contig 18201 bp, 17 predicted proteins | sample SSMAcet12_FD_193581 | JGI IMG/M metagenome (GOLD analysis project Ga0272443, IMG submission 193581) | Marine sediment archaeal communities from Little Sippewissett salt marsh, Falmouth, MA, United States - SSM-Acet-12 | ecosystem: Environmental > Aquatic > Marine > Wetlands > Sediment ... | reverse complement strand
TTTATCGGTAGTAAAATTGGAAGAAAAAAAACCATTATCATCGGATTACTCATTCTTGTTATTTGCCTGTTTTCAGTCAGTATGATAACCATCAATCAAACAGGCACCCCAATGAATGCATTGGATGCTGTATATAAAATCCCCAGATCAGCAGAATTTCTGATTATCCAAATTTTTCTGGTCATTGCCGGTATCGGCTGGGGTTGTATTAACATCAATTCTCTACCTATGGTTGTGGATATGGTCACTGAAGATAAAGTCGGCGGACACACCGGTATGTACTATTTCTTTTCCATGATGGCTTCCATTGTTGCACCTCCACTCGTAGGCGGAGTCATTGATGTCCTTTCATACCCGTCCATGATCAAATTTTCCGTACTTGCATTTTTAGCAGCTCTTATAAGTATGTTTTTCGTTAGGAAAGGAGAAGCTGAAGATGCCCCTCAGCAAAGGAGTGTTACTTAAAATATGGTTTTGCAATTTGTTATATTAATCATTGGAATCGCATTACTGGTCAAAGGAGCTGACTGGCTTGTGGATGGTGCATCAGGGCTGTCTTCAAGTTTCGGAGTTTCACCACTTTTTATTGGGTTAACGGTGGTGGCATTTGGCACCAGTGCCCCGGAATTGGCCGTTAGTATCTCTGCTGCTATGAAAGGTTTCGGATCCATAGCTATCTCAAATGTGGTTGGCTCTAATATTGCCAACATTGCTTTGGTAATTGGATTTTCTGCTATACTGGCTCCTTTGGCTATAAGTAAGACCACGGTTCGAAAAGAATTGCCCTTTAATATATTGATCAGTTTTGCCCTGATGGCGATGCTTTTACGGGGAGCCAAATATGGACTGGATCGTTATGATGGTTTTGTTTTGATCATTTTCCTGATCATCTTCATGGAATATACCTTGATGATGGCTAAAAGTGACCGGGAAAGAAAAAGACTTGAAAATACAACGATTCTGAGTGAAGAAGATAACGAAAAAATTAAAAAAGTTCGAATTAAAAATGGGGTTTTAACTCTCATCGGACTGGCTATGGTGGTCTTCGGTGCTGATCTCACAGTCGATTCTGCAACTGAAATAGCATTACAGCTTGGAATCAGTGAAGCTTTGGTGGGCTTAACCATGATCGCCATTGGCACATCTCTTCCTGAACTGGTTACTTCTGTCACAGCCATTCTTAAAAAACAGGATGATTTGGCCATTGGAAATATCGTTGGATCCAATATTTTCAACATTTGTCTGATACTGGGTGTTTCATCCATAATCAAACCTATTGGTGTCATCGTGGATCATTATTGGGCAGATATCTTATTCATGAGTATGCTGGCGGTTTTCCTATTGATTACCACCATGAAAAAAAGTAAGATCACAAGATTGGAAGGCTCCTTTTTCTTCGCCTCGTACGTGGCGTATATTATAATAATCTCATTTAGGGGTTGATTTCAACGTCAAACGTGAAACAAAAGAACACAAATAAATACCTGTTTTCACTGATATTATTGACTGTTAGTTTATACATTTTTGTTAATTTTAATATCGGACAAAATATATTATATGAATTCAGCAGTTCTTATAATGGTCTTTTGTTTTTTTTGTTTGTGATCATTTTCACATATTCCATAGATAACATTAAAGTTTCCTACCGATCTTTTGACCTGGTTTCAACAGTTATCCCAGCAATGGTCATCTCTTTAGGATATGGGCCTTTTACAGCCGGGAGTTTAATTGCATTTATCAGTTTATTCAGAATAAATATAAATCAGTCAAAAGTTAAAAATCTGTTTTTTATAAAAGCAATTTTGAGATCCTCCATCTATTTTCTCATGTATACCATTCCCGCAGAATTAATGTATTTGGATTTACAATTATGGATCAGACTTTCTTTGTATCTTCTATGTGTGTTAGCAATTAATCAGATTTTGATGATTTTTTATTTTTGGTTTTTTTATAACAGTGCTTGGAACGGTTTCATGAGCAGCTTAAAAATATATTTGATTGAACTGTTTCCCGGCATTCTTCTACTTCCTTTATCTCAGGCTATCTATGATCTCCAATTAACCGGTTATGATAAGATATTTACACTTTATTATCTTTTTCCCCTTGTCTCCATGATGCTGCTGCTCTTTACGATCATTATGAAAAATATTGACAGTGAAAAGGACGAACGTCTCAAGTTGAGACATTTTAAACAAGCACTGAAAGGCATTTTGTCCGGGCTGAATCTTGTTCGCTCTACAGAAGATTTCAACATCATTCTACAAAAATCCACAAAACTTCTGGCTGAAATGCTGGGATATCAGGAAGCTTTGGTATCAGTCATCAACAAAAACGAACAGATCGTCAATCGAATTGGATACTACGGAATAAAAAAAGAGGATTTTGATGCGTTAGCTTCAGTGAAAGTCACTGTAGATTCTATTAATGATTTATTCCGGTCGGAATTTAAATTTTCAGGTACTTATTTTATTCCCGCAGAAAGCCGTATGTTTGAAAAATTGAATCTGGGGAGTTCGGTATATAATGAAGGGGAAAAGATCATAAAAAACAGATGGCATCCAGATGATCTGTTTCTCATACCATTTTTAGACTCAGAAAATGAACTCATTGGTTATATCGCACTTGATTATCCTTTAGATGGTCAAAGACCTTCCGAAGAAGACGCTGAAATCGCAAGAATCTTCGCTGAACAGATTGGGAGAATGGTTGAAACATCATTCAAATATAAAAAAGTTTTGGAAACTACCAAAATAGATCGGATGACAAAGTTAAACAACCACACAACATTTTATGAAAAGGCTGATGAATTGATTAAAAAAAGTTCATTTGAGCATCCTCTCTCCATCATTATGATGGATATTGATGATTTTAAGTCTTTTAACGACAAATATGGTCATTTGATGGGAGACCAGGCCTTGAAAAATGTGGCAAAGGTGATCAAGGAAACGATTCCTATTGATGCTATTGCAGCAAGGTATGGCGGTGAGGAGTTCGCTGTATTACTTTCAGGAGCGGATAAACTGCAAGCAGTGGAATTGGCCAATAAAATTATTCATAAAGTATCCAAGACCGATGTAGAGGGTTTACATGTCACCATTAGTTGTGGTGTTGCAACATGCCCTGAGGACGGAAGACATTCTTCAACCTTAGTTTCCTCAGCTGACAGTGCGTTGTATATCTCCAAAAAGACTGGTAAGAACAAAGTAACCATGGTATAATCTGAAAAACGAATGATAATGACTATTTGATCATTCTGAATTTCATTTCTATAAAACTAAGTAAAAGGAGAGGTTATCATGAATCTGGAAAACTATATAAGGGATATTTTGGATTTTCCCAAACCGGGAATTGTCTTTAAAGATATTACGCCATTGCTGAAGGATCCAAAGGCATTTAATGAGACTTTAAACGTAATGGAAGAACATCTCAAAGATGATACATTTGATTATTTTCTTGGAGTTGAAGCCAGGGGATTTATCTTTGCCGCAGCTTTAGCGGCAAGAATGAATAAAGGAATGATTCCGGTTAGAAAACCCGGTAAACTGCCGGCGGAAACATATCGAAAGGATTATACCCTTGAATATGGAACAGCCGGGCTAGAAATACATAAAGATGCCATCGATAAAGGGGACCGGGTTCTGATTGTGGATGATCTTCTGGCGACAGGCGGTACTGTGGAAGCCGTTGCATTGATGATAGAGGAGATGGGTGGAATCGTTGAGAAAATGTTATTCCTAATAGAACTTGATTTTCTTAACCCAAGGGAGAAGTTATCGGGGTACAGGATCGATTCACTCATTCATTATTAAGGGGGAGTGATTAATGCTTACATTTAATTTTAATAATTTTACTCAAAATAATTGTTTGAATGGGAATACTCATGAAAGCATCAATTCAAATTTGGAAAAAGCTCAAAAAGCCTTTGACCGTGTTAAAACCGACCCACCCGGGTTTGTGCGGTTATTGGACGACTTATCATACATTAATGATATTCAGCAATGGATTGAGCGATCTGTTAAAGGAAAATACGATCATTTTGTGGTACTGGGTATCGGGGGGTCTGCTTTGGGAAATATTGCCCTTCAAAAATCTTTAAAACCCATCAACTGGAATCGAATGACAAAGTCACAAAGAAACGGACTACCAACCATCGATGTATGGGATAATGTTGATCCGGATTTCGTTCAATCAAACCTGGAGGTTATTGATCCTTCCAAGACCATTTTTAACGTCATTTCCAAGTCAGGAACCACTGCTGAAGCCATGTCAAACTATTTAATCGTCAGACAAATTCTTCTTGAAAAAGGGTTATCTCCAAAGGATCATTTTGTTTTTACAACTGATCCCGAAAAAGGTGTTTTAAATGAAATTATCAAACAGGATGGTATCAGAAAATTTGTCATTCCCCCATCTGTTGGTGGAAGATTTAGCGTTTTAACTCCTGTTGGTCTCATTTCCGCTGCTGCAGCCGGAATTGACATTCAACAACTGGTCAAAGGAGCTTCAGATTCCAAGAAACGGCTCTTTGAATTACCTGTTCAGGATAATCCCGCTGCGATGATTGCATTGCATCACATGTTGTTTGGCGAAAAAAGGATGATGATCAATGTAATGTTTTCCTATTCAAATGCCCTTTATTACTGGGCTGATTGGTTCCGCCAAATATGGGCGGAAAGCCTTGGAAAGGCAACTGATACTGATGGCAATCAAATCAATTACGGATTAACCCCCGTAAAGGCTATCGGGCCTACGGATCAGCATTCACAAGTACAACTTTATAACGACGGCCCCAACGATAAAGTGATCACGTTTTTAAAGGTCAAAGATTTCAATCACCAAATGACCATCCCTGCATTGCACAAAGATATTGAAGCGTTAAGCTATTTAGGTGAAAAAAGTCTTAATGAACTGATCGATGCTGAACAACTGGCAACAGCCTACGCAGTAAAAAATCATGGTCGACCCAATATGACTGTTGAATTCCCAAAAATCGATGCATATCATGTAGGTGAATTCATTTTCGTCTATGAATTGGCAACTACATTATTGGGATATATGAAGAACATTAATCCATTTGATCAGCCCGGGGTTGAAGATGGTAAGATATTTACTTACGCTCTCATGGGAAGAAAAGGATTTGAAGATAAAAGGAAAGAAATTGAAAGTCATTAATGAGGTGTTTATTTGAAAGAGCCAAAGATAATCGATCGCGTTAAAATATTTGTGAAAGCAGGCCAAGGCGGTAATGGCGCCTCGACATTCCGCAGGGAAAAGTACGTGCCTAAAGGCGGACCTGACGGTGGAGATGGCGGAAACGGAGGCCATATTTTTATCAAAGCCACCAATCGATTAAATTCGCTTATAGACTACCGGTATAATCAGCATATTCATGCACCGGATGGTGAAAATGGTAGACGGTCCAACGAACACGGGGCAGATGGACAAGCGCTAGTTTTAGAAGTCCCGGTTGGTACGGTTATTAAGGATTGTGAGACAGAGAAATTACTGGCCGATATGGATCAAAACAATAAGATTGTGTGCATTGCCAGAGGAGGCCGTGGTGGTCGAGGTAATGCCAGATTCGCCACACCTTCCATGCAAGCTCCACGTTACAGTGAAAATGGAGTTAAAGGAGAAGAAAGAAAACTCCTGATGGAATTAAAAATGATTGCAGATGTAGGATTAATCGGTTATCCCAGTGTAGGAAAATCCACTTTAATTTCTGTCATTAGCAACGCCAAACCAAAGATAGCAGATTACCATTTTACTACTATATCACCCAATCTTGGTGTTGTGGACTATCACGGGCAGGACTCTTTCATGGTAGCGGATATTCCCGGTATCATCGAAGGTGCCCATGAAGGAGCCGGATTGGGTTTTTATTTTCTCAGACATGTGGAACGAACAAAGATTCTCGTTCATCTGGTAGATTGTTCACTCTCAGAAAGACCTGACCCATTAGAAGATTATCGTGCAATTCGTCATGAGTTACTCTCCTATTCGGAAACCCTTTCACAAAAAGAAGAGATCATCGCATTATCAAAGGCAGACGCCTCAATAGAAGAAGTCATTGAAGAAACAAAAAGACAATTCGAGCAAATGAATAAAAAGGTCTTTGTGATTTCAGCTGTAACGGGAAGAGGTATCGGCGAACTCTTGGATTATGTTTATAAAAAGGTCAAAACATACAGAGAAAGAGAAAAACCCACAGAAGAGGAATTTTATGAAGAAGGAAAACTTCCAAGAATAAAAGCCGTTGATTTTCCAATCCCGGAAAGAATCAGATTGGAAATAACACAGATTGATCAGAATAAATGGGAAATTGGCGGAGAACAGTTTGAGATGCTTTATCAAAGAATCAACTTAAACAATCGAGATGGATTTGAACGGTTAATGAGGATACTAAAAAAGAGTCGAATGGATCATCTGTTAAGAAAAAAAGGTGTAAAAGAAGGCGATACAGTCATTATTGCCGATTTGGAATACGAGTATCATGAAGATCATTAAGGGGGGAGAATACAAATGGTTGAATCGATGATCAGATTACGAATGAGTATGCACGATGCTCATTATGCCGGTGAATTGGTAGACGGTGCAAAGATGCTGCAGTTATTTGGAGATGTTGCCACAGAATTATTGATTAAGAATGACGGTGATGAAGGATTATTTGCAGCCTATGATAACGTTGAATTTTTAGCTCCGGTTTATGCCGGTGATTATATAGAAGCAAAAGGCTGGATAGAAAAGGCCGGAAATACCTCCAGAAAGATGAAATTTGAGGCGTATAAAGTTATAGAGAATGCGAGAATAGAAGAACAAGACAGTGCATGCAATGTTCTCGAAGAACCCATATTGGTTTGCAGAGCCAGCGGTACTTGTGTCGTCCCCAAAGAAAAGCAGCGATCAAAGAATGAGGGACGATGACATGTCAGACTTTAAAAAACTAATCATTACAGCTGCTATTTGCGGTGCCGAAGTGATGAAAGAACAGGACCCCTATTTACCCACTACTCCTGAAGAATTATCAGATGAGGCAAAGAATTGCTTTGATGCCGGAGCAAGAATTGTTCACCTACACGTTCGTGATGAAAAGGGAAATCCCACACAGGATGCAGAGATATTCAAAAAAACCGTCTCTCTGATTCGACAAAAGGCACCAGAGTTAATCGTCCAAGTATCAACCGGGGGCGCAACTTGGATGAAGCCTGAAGAAAGACTGCAAAGTCTGGAATCCAATCCGGATATGGCCACACTGTCAACGGGGACTTCCAACTTCGGATCAGAAATTTTCATGAACACAAAAGACATGATTCTAAAATTTGCCGAAAAGATAACTGAAAAGAACATCATGCCGGAATTTGAGTGTTTTGAAGCAGGACATGTGAGTTTTGCCAAATGGTTGGTTGCTAAAGGATACATTAAAAGAAAACATTATCATTACGACTTTGTTATCGGAGTTCCCGGAGCAATGGAAGCCAGCTTGGAAAGCATTTGTCATATGAAAAACATGATTCCAAATAACGCCACATGGTGCGTGGCAGGGATCGGAAGACATGAACTGAATATGGCCGCCATTGCCATAGCAGCCGGTGGGCATGTAAGAGTTGGAATGGAAGATAACATTTACATCTCAAAAGGTGTACTGGCAAAGAGCAATGCTGAACTGGTTGAGCGAGTTGTGACCATTGCCAAAAACATGAATAGAGAAATAGCTACAACACAGGAAATCAAGGAATTATTCGGGCTATCACAAAAATAATAAAGGTGTGTAGACAAATTGGAAAAAATTATCATCGTTGATTACGGTTCTCAATATACAAGACTGATTGCAAGGCGTGTCAGGGAAAATCATGTTTTCTCGGAAGTGATTTCGCCTCAATCAGTTCTTCCGTCAGGTGAAATCAAAGGCGTCATCCTTTCCGGAGGACCTGAAAGTGTTTACGAAGAAACTGCCGGAAAGATTCCTTTTTGGTTTGATCAAATAAAAGGAAATATTCCCGTGTTGGGAGTGTGTTACGGATTCCAATTGATTATCCATCACTTAAATGGCGTTGTTGAACACACAGGAAAATCAGAGTATGGTAGAACCAAAATGCATCTCAATGGAAAAACGACCTTTTTTAGTGGCTGCCCAACCTCATTTATCACTTGGATGAGCCATGGCGATTCCGTGACAAACTTACCAAAAGGGTTTGAAAAAACTTCTCAGACTGATAGCGGTATCATTTCATCGGCTGAAAACAAACAGCAGTTGCTGTATGGTATACAATTTCATCCGGAAGTCAAGCACACGGAATACGGCGAGACCATCATCAGTAACTTTTTATTCGAGCAATGTGCTTGTAAAGCTTCCTGGAGTCTTGAAAACTTTGCAGAACACAAAATCAGACAAATCAAAGCGCGGGTTGGTAACAAACAGGTCATCAGCGGATTCTCCGGTGGTGTTGATTCTTCTGTTGCGTCGGTACTGGTACACAAAGCAATTGGAGATAACTTGACAAATATCTTTGTGGACCACGGCCTTTTAAGAAAAGATGAAGAAATAGAAGTGCCTGCCGTTTTTAAACGAGCCCTGGGACTTAAATTTCGCCTGGTCCATGCAAAAAAGGAATTTTTCAACGAGTTAGCCGGAATCAGTGATCCTGAAAAGAAACGAAAAATCATTGGCGAAAAATTTATCCGAGTATTTGAGAGAGAAGCCGCAGAAATAGGTGATGCGGATTTTCTGGTTCAAGGTACCATCTATTCAGATGTAATAGAAAGTGCGGGAACAAAGACCGGGAAAACAGCAAAAATCAAATCACATCACAACGTTGGTGGTCTTCCTGAAGATATGAAAATGGACTTGATCGAACCCCTTCGAGACCTATTCAAAGATGAAGTTAGAAAAATAGGCGAAATACTTGGAATACCCGATCATATAGTTAACAGACAACCCTTTCCCGGTCCCGGATTGGCCGTCAGATGCCTGGGAGAAATTACAGACGAAAAGATAACCATCTTAAAAGAAGCGGATTATATCTTTAGAGAAGTCTTGCGTGAAGCTCAGTGGTTGGAAAAGGCCTGGCAATCATTTGCGGTTATTCTCCCTGTAAGAAGTGTAGGTGTTGTTGGGGACAGACGATCATACGGTTATACTATTGTACTGCGTTCAGTAGATAGTGTGGAGGCCATGACCGCTGATTGGTCGAGAATTCCCCATGAATTGTTGGATGAAGCCTCCAGAAGAATCACCAATTCAGTAAAAGAAGTCGGCAGAGTGGTTTATGACATTACTTCAAAACCACCCGGTACAATTGAATGGGAATAGATATAGCTAACGAGGTGTTTATTTGTTGTTAAAGATGGCGAAAATAAAAATTCCGGAAAAAGTTGAAATGATTTATCTTCTGGGTCAACATGATTCCCTTCTAAGAAAAGTACAGGATCTTTTCGAAGTTGAAATCAGCCTGGTTGAGAATGAACTTTGGATTAGATCAACAGATTTGGAAAGCATCAGAAAGGCGGAAGATTTTTTCAAAGAAATGATAGCCGCTGTTCAAAGCGGCCACTATCCGGATCAAATGGAAACAGAATACCTTTTAACAAGGAGCAAAATGAACGTAAAAAAAGAAGAACAGGACAAAACATTATCAACCGTTATAAAAGAAAAAGGGACGGTTTTAAAAAAAGCCAAAGTAAGGGCAAAAACATCTGGTCAATCCAAATACCTTGAGGCAATGCGTGAAAATGACGTGGTATTTTCCATTGGTCCTGCCGGAACGGGAAAAACTTATCTTGCAGTGGCCATGGCAGTAGAAGCGTTGAAAAATAACCAAGTGAATCGTATCATATTAACGCGACCCGCAGTAGAAGCCGGTGAAAGTTTGGGCTTTTTGCCCGGGACTTTGGTAGACAAAGTGGATCCTTATCTCAGACCCCTTTATGATGCCATGTACGATATGCTCTCGCCCGAAAAATTTCAATATCTAAGGGATCAAAACATTATCGAGATTGCGCCCTTGGCCTATATGCGCGGCAGAACCTTGAATAACTCATTTATTATTCTGGATGAAGCTCAAAACACCACCATTCCTCAAATGAAAATGTTCCTTACAAGAACCGGTTTTTATTCAAAGGTTGTTGTAACCGGAGATATTACTCAAATCGATTTAAAACCGGGACAAAAATCCGGATTATTACATTCTGAAAAGATACTCAAAGACATCAAGGGAATTGGATTTACTTACCTGGGAAAGCATGATGTTGTTAGACACCCCCTTGTTAAGGAGATTATCAGTGCCTATGAGCGCTCAGAAAAAGCAGAAAGAACAGAATAAATTATCATTAAATACTGGCTTTCAGCGAATTAAAGAGACATTTAGCATCCTTTTCACTTCCCGTGCAGATCCATTTATTGCAGCCTCTTTATTGGGTTTGTTATCTGTATTGCTGATTTGGCAATGGGATGTTTTTCGCTTTTTTTTCATCTTTGTTTTATTACTTCTGTTGGAATTGATTGTCAGTGAAAGTGCCTTAAAAACTGTTCGTTTTTTTCAAATCCATCGTCAATATCGAAGAACCTTTTATTTTTTATTATTCATCACTGGTTTTTTGAATATCCTTGCGGGAAAATACATTGGTTATCAAGCCATGCTACCCTTTTTAGGAGTATCACTTATTACAGTTTTATTAGGAAAACGGGCAGGACAAATATCTGCTATTTTTTTATCGTCATTTATGATTTTACTTTTTCCTTCTCACTCCGCTTTTTCTTTCTTTTTAATCATCACCGGGTATTTAACGGCTCAGCTTGTTTCAGGTGTCGATAGAAGAATTGAATTGACCTTTCACGCAATGTTAATTACCCTCTTTAATTTGGGGGGGTATTTTTTTCTTGTCCTCTCAAATTTTGAAATCTTTTCAATGCGCTCATTAATTTTAATAGGCGTAACTCCCATTGTATCTACAATTCTCGTTATCGGTATGCTTCCTTATATCGAATGGATTAGCAGAATTTACTCAAACATCGGTATGCTGGAACTGGGAAATTTGAACCACTCATTATTGAAAGAATTGATGCAGAAAGCTCCGGGAACCTATTTTCACAGTTTCATGCTTTCGAATCTGTCTGAATCAGCTGCAGAAAGAATCGGCGTTAATCCCATTCTTGCCAGGGTGGGGGCCTATTTTCACGATATCGGAAAAACCAAAAAACCCGATTTTTTCACAGAAAATCAGGTTGAAGATAATCCTCATAATCGTTTAAACCCCAGTATGAGTTATCTCGTTCTAACTGAGCACGTTAAATTTGGCGGGGAGTTAGCCAGGAAATACAGACTGCCTATTCTCTTTGAAGATCTGATTTACCAGCATCATGGGACCCGCGTTCAAAAATTCTTTTACAACAAGGCAAAGAATAAAGATACAGAAACCTCAGATGATCAATACAGATACTCCGGACCCAAGCCTCAGTTTAAAGAAGCTGGAATACTCATGCTTGCAGATTCATGCGAGGCTGCGGTAAAAAGCTTGGAAAATCCCACTCCCCAAAAAGTACAGGAGCTGGTTGGAGATATTATTAACGGGATCTATTTGGAAAGGCAGCTGGATGATTCGGGCCTGACTTTAAAAGATCTGGAGGAAATCGCGCAGGAATTCACACGTGTGATTGTTAAAGCTTATCATAAGCGCATTGAATATCCAAAAGAAAGTAATGAAATGGAAGAAAAAATGCCTATTTCCAAAACTGAAGAAAAAGGAAAAGAGGAATAAATGATTAAAACTCAAATAACCGTCAATCTGGTGGATGAGTATCATAACAATTTACTGGTAACAGAAGAAACAATCAGAACAATCGCAACGCTTGTCATTTCAAGAGAGCTTGAGGATGGATTTTATTCTCTCTCAATCATCAACTGTACAGACGGGCGTATTCAGGAACTGAACAAAATTTACAGGGACGTGGATGAACCAACAGATGTACTGACATTTCCAATGGAATACGAAGATTTGGACGAAGAGCCCTTTGAATTGGGAGATATCTTTTTATCAATTGATACCATTAAAAGGCAAGCCAATAAATGGGAAAATACTCCTCAACAGGAATATATTTTTATGCTGATCCATGGTCTTCTTCACATCTGTGGTTATGAGCATGAAGGCCCATATAACGAAGAAGAGGAAATGTTCCAGAAACAGCGTTATTATTTTGACCAAATTTTGAATACCATCAACTTGTCTGAATCAACTGATAACCCTTCGGAGTAATTTCCCAATACTCAATTTTTGAGTCCGTCTTGGCACAAAAATTCGATACCGGACAGGCATGACATGATGAGTCGCATACCTCTTTTTTTAAATACCCCATTCGGATTAAATCCAAAAAGATTTGTTCTATGAGATTTTCTTCTATATTCAATTGTTTCGCCATTTCTTTTTTTGATAAATAGGGACTTTTTGAAATAGCTTGGATGATTTCTTTAAACAATTTTGCCAACTTCCTTTGTTTCGAAACACGGTCATCCACCAGGGTTACCCCTACAAATACACTTTTTTCTTAACAACATCTTGAGTAAAATATTTATAACCTTTTATACGGTGAATACCCGTCTTTGTTTATTTCAATTTCATAGATCTCAAAAGAATGGGCGTCTATCTTTCCATAGATCATGGAATTGAAAATCGTCGCCTTCTTCCTTGACGAAACTTCAACCATCTTTGAGCCATTCATTAGGGAAGACTCATTGGAAATCAATTGAAATTCCTGAGGTTTATCCGTAAGATTAACCACAATTACCGTGTAATCATCGATTCTATCAGTAAACCGTGAAAAGGCAAGTATGTTAGGGTTGGCATAATCAAGTTCACCAAAGTTCCCTGCATTTAAGGCATTTTTTGCATTGTAAAGGTCAATCGTCCGTTTGTAGAAAAGCAAATCTTCGTTGTTGGCATCCAAATCTTTCCAAGGCATAGGCTGCCTGCAATGGGGATCACTCTCGCTTTCCAGTCCCAATTCTTCACCATAATAGATCAGTGGACTGCCGGGTAGCGTAAATTGAAGGGCAACGGCTAAGCGCCAATGCTTGGAAAAATCTCTTTTTACCCTTGGAGTATCATGGCTGGAAAGAACGTTCCAACTTTTTAAAATTGATTCAATTCCACAATCTTCAATAGATTTTTTCACAATACCACAAACAAGTCTTCCGGAGAGTTTTCCTTCAAGATATGATTTAATCAGTTCTCGGTAATAATAATTCATCACACCGTCAAGAACACCGTTTTTTACCCATTTCGAAGGATATGACCAAATCTCACCGATGGTATTGTGATCCCCCAAAGTCTTTAGAACACCTGTCAATTCTTGGCAATATTCATATCCAACATCATATGCACAATCCAAACGCCAATCATCAGCACCAAGGACTGTCCATTTTTGAACTACGGAGTCTTTGTGATTCCACAACAAATCACGCAATGCCTGATTTTCAAGATTGAGTTCCGGCAAACCAATATGGCCTCCCCACCAAGTCACTTCTCCGTTTTTCCTGTTCAAGTAATCACTGTATTGAGGATCAGTATACCAAGGATGCTTCATTCCAATATGGTTGAAAACACCGTCCAATACAATTCTAATGCCATGTTTATGATAAACGTTGATAAGTTCTTTTAAATCATCTTCCGTACCCAAAACATTATCAATACTGAAAAAATCAACACAATCATATCGATGATTGGTAACAGCCTTAAAAATGGGGGTCATGTATAAAAACCCAATCCCCAGTTCTTTTAGATAATCTGCTTTTTCGGTAATACCTTTCAAATCGCCACCATAAAAATCATATTGATGTTCTCCTGATGGTTTTTTTTGGATAGGTATTTCCCAGTCAAGCATATCTTCTTTATATGAGGAGGCATTAAATCTGTCCGGAAAGATTTCATACCCCACAACTCCTCTATTGTTCATGCCTTTACCGCCCCTTTCGTCAAACCTTTAACAACATATTTTTGTAGACTATAGAATATTATCATAATCGGCAGCGAACCCAAAACAGATGCCGCACTGAATGTGGCCCATTTACCTGCGTAATTACCGGCCATAAAACTTTTAAGGCCCACACCAAGAGGATATTTTGCGGGATCGAACAGAAGTATGGCGGAAAGCATATATTCGTTATACACGCCGATAAACGTCATGATAAATTGGGTGATTAACATGGGCAGCATTAAAGGAAATAAAATACGCCAGAAAGTTTTCCAACGTGAAGCACCATCCAAATATGCCGACTCGTCTAACTCTTTTGGAATGGCATTCATGTAATTTCTCATCAACCAGATACCAATTGCAGAATTCCCAAATCCCAGAATCAAAATGATTCCGTTCAAGGTATTTAGCAGGCCTACAATTTGAAGCATTTTAAAGTACGCTACCATGGAAACTGAAATGGGCAGCATTTGTACAATTAATAAGAACAGAAGACCGTACTTTTTCCCCTTAAAGGCAAAGCGGCTGAAGGAATAGCCCCCGAACATGGTAACAATCACTGTGATGATACCGGCTGAGATACCCATATAAAGCGAGTTTACAATCCAAAATCTGAAATCAGTGTCGAGAAAGATATTTTTATAGTGTTCCACCGTATATTCTTTGGGAATGATTGAAGAGTTGTAAATTGACTGTCCGACTTTAAACGAATTGAGTACGATTAGCAAAAAAGGAAAAATAACAACAAAAGTGATAATAATTACCAGCAACCGTACATGCCACACCTTTCTTCTCTTCATAAAATCACTCCTCACCCATGGCGTTGGTAAATTTCATAGAACAAAGCATTAGAAGAATGGTCATAAAAAAGGTGATAACACCATAGGCTGCAGTAAGACCATATCGTTGAACCTCTCTCATTAAGTTAAAAGTATAACTGACAAGAATATCTGTTGAACCAAAATATTGTCCCATGGATTGTCTGGGGCCTCCACCAGTCAATAGATAGATTAAATTAAAATTGTTGAACTGAAAGGCTATTTGTGTAACAAAAAGCGGCAGCATGATTCGCCTTAACAAAGGAGCGGTAATATACCGGAAGATTTGAAATCGACTACCACCATCAGTATGTGCTGCTTCATATAATTCATCCGGAATACTTTTTAAAGCAGCCTGTGAAATAACCATAAAATAAGGAAAAGAAAGCCATACATTCACTGTAATGACGGATATTCTTGCCCAAGTGGTATCCGTTAACCACTTGACTCCCTCTAAACCAAAAACATTTAAGATTTGATTAAGAATACCTTCCGACCCCATCATGGAATGCCACATTTGTATGGATAAAACCCCGGGAAGAGCCCACGGGATAATCAATAAAGCCCTGTATAAATTTCTCTCTTTCAGTCTGGGATGATTAAGCAATAATGCAATCCCCAATCCAGTCATCACATTGAGGATTGAGGAAAGGAACGTCCATGTGAAAGTCCATCCAAGCACTGAGAAGAAGGGACTTTTCATTGAAAAGATCTCAACAAAATTAGCCAAACCAACAAACTGAAACTCTTTATAATGAAAGAGTCCATAATTTGTAAAAGAGATATAAATGTTATAAATGGCCGGAATGACTGTAACAACTGTTATCGCAATCAATGCCGGTAAAAGATAGGTATAAGCGGTTGCGCTTTCTTTCCTTCCACTAAGCATGCCTTCAACTCCTTAAAGAAGATGACCTGCAGTTAAAGAATCGAAAACTGCAGGTCATTGATCATAAATGGGTCAGCTTATTTTCTCATTATTTCTATTTTTTCTTTGATGGTTTCCGATAATTCTTCTAAAGTTTCTTGTAAGGGTGCTTTATCAAAATAGATGATTTGCAACGCATCAGACCATGCAGACCATACACTGGACATTTCAGGAATGTTAGGCATAGGATTGCCAAGCTCGGCTTGTCTGGCCCAAGCACTGATCATAACATTTGATTGAACTGCTTCAGATTCCAGAACATCTTTTCTTGTGGGAGTCAATTGAGTTTCAAGGGCATAATCAATCATATTGTCCTTTGCTGTAATAAATTCAGCTAATTTGACAGCATCTTCTTTTTGCTTGGAATAATCACTGACGCCAACAAACTGAACACCCAGGAAAGGTTGAGGATATTCACCGTTTGGCAGCATTGGGATTACGGATACACCATAATCGATACCCAATGATTCCAGGTTTGTTGTTACCCATGGCCCGTTAATTTGAAGGGCTGCTTTTCCTTCTTCAAAGGTACCAGTTGAAAAACCGTGCTGTGAACTTCTGTCTCTCATGGCATCAGGAAAATAACCCTTATCAAAGAATGATTTTAAGTAAGTAATCGCCTGAACGGCTCCTTCATTTCCCATACCAATATCATAGACATCATACTCGTTGTTTTTCCATCCGAAAATGTAACCGCCAAATCCTTTGAGAATACCGTACATATGATAGGGTTCTGCTGCCGGAAAAACCAGTCCGTAAACATCTGTATCTTCATATTTTTCCATGATGGCAATAACATCCTCAAATGTCTCAGGTGCTTCATCGACAAATGCCTTGTTGTATACCAATCCGACACTTTCAACTGACAGTGGGTATCCGTACATCTTCCCTCCGTATGTGACAGCCTGTTTTGTGGAATCAAAGAATGCTGCAAAGGCTTCCCCACCTTCAAAGCTCATCAATAATCCCTGATTTGCCCATTTACCGATAATATCATGAGGCATAGTGGCAATCACATCAGGTCCCATTCCGGCTGGTGCAGCCATCTGCATTTTTGTATCCATATCGGTTTGATCGGGAATGGAAACAAGTTCAACTGTGATTCCTTCAACCTGCTCAAATTCGTTGATGATAGCAGTTAATGCCTGATAAGCTGCCATTTCAGGTTTATAAACCGTCCAAACCTTCAATGTCTTTGCAGAAAATCCAACGCTTAATACTAACAAACAAATCAATAATGCTAACAAAATCTTCTTCATAGACTTCTCCCCTTTTTTTATTTTTATACATCCTTTTCAGATGCTGGTTGATTTGTGTTTCGTTCAAGAAATAACGGTGATATTTTTTCGTGAAGAACTTCCGGATTAGAATGGCCCTTTAGTATTTCTATCATTCTTGTGGCACCTTTTAATCCCAGTTGCTCTACCGGTTGAACTATCGTCGAAATGCCCAGTTTTTTTGAAAATTCCAAATCATCATATCCGATTAGTGAATAATCTTTGCCGGCTGTTTTCCCACTCTTTTGAGCACCTTCCATAAATCCTTTTGCAACAATATCCGAAAGGCAAAATACTGAAAACTCATCTTTTCCTTTCGCAATTTTTTCTCCAACCTCATAAGCTTTTTGCCAATCTAAAACAATTGGGATTTCCTTAAGGCTGACAGCTGTTGAATATAATGAATGAATCGTATCGACAAAACCTTTTTTTCTCAAACTGAAAACGTTAGAAGTAAAGGCACTGTCACTGTCATATCCCCCAACAATCAGTATTTCTTTTGTTTCTCTTAAACAAATATTTTTTGCTGCCAGTTCTCCACCTAAATAGTTATCCATAAACACACAATCATGTTCATCCTCCTGTGTATCTACTACTACCAAAGGTTTCTCCGAAGGAATATTGGAAGATCCAAACAATCCTTTTAAAGAAAGGGAACTGATAATTAAACCATCCGTATGGTAAAGAAAATGGAAGGGATCACTAAATCTTTGCAATCTTGATTTGGAAAGTAAAGGGAAAAGCAAACTGTCATAATCATATCTCTCCAAAACAGAATCAATAGCATTCACCAAACGTGCCATAAATTCATGCCCAATTGTGGGGATAATAATAGCGATCAACCCTGTTTTACCTTTTGACAAATTTCTGGCATACAAATTTGGTTTATACTGCATCTGCTTCATGGTCTCTAAAACCTTCAAACGATTTTTTTCTTTAACTGTTTTATCGTTATTCAAAACCTTTGATACAGTGCCGGTACTAACTCCGGCTTTTTTGGCGATATCAGAAATAGTTGACATAAAGCCTCCTCTTAAATGAACCGATTCATAATGAATCGGTTCATATTATCATTTTTAAAAAATCCGCGCAAACGGAATAATTGGCGATATTTTTCAAATATTCTCGATTAAGTTGTTTTTTCTGTTATTTTTAAGGTTTTACTTAATTTTTTAACGAATTTACAGTCTTCGCATATTCTTGAATCATTTGTTC
>Ga0272443_10003547_pt1 | contig 18210 bp, 35 predicted proteins | sample SSMAcet12_FD_193581 | JGI IMG/M metagenome (GOLD analysis project Ga0272443, IMG submission 193581) | Marine sediment archaeal communities from Little Sippewissett salt marsh, Falmouth, MA, United States - SSM-Acet-12 | ecosystem: Environmental > Aquatic > Marine > Wetlands > Sediment ... | reverse complement strand
GTGGAATGTAGTAGAAGATTGGAATATCACTCTTTCAAATAGTAATGAGTTTCAACAAGTAGAACTCTGGAATGTTACCTTATCGAATAGTAATGAATTTCAACAAGTGGAGTTGTGGAATGTTACTCTATCGAACACAAGTGGATTCAAACAAGTAGAACTTTGGAATATTACCTTATCGAATAGTAATGAATTTCAACAAGTGGAGTTGTGGAATGTTACTTTAAGCAATGTTTCAGTTTGGCAACAAGTAGAACTTTGGAATGTTACTTTATCAAATAGTAATGAATTTCAACAAGTAGAACTTTGGAATATTACCTTATCGAATAGTAATGAGTTTCAACAAGTCGAATTATGGAATATAACATTGAGTAATACATCTATCTTTAAGCAATTAGAATTGTGGAATGTGACATTAAGTAATTTAAGTTCTGCTTTTAAGCAAGTAGAGTTGTGGAATATTACCTTATCAAATTGTAGTAGTTGTGATTGTATGTTTGAAAATGGTGATGGCACAGCTGAAAATCCTTATCAAATAACAGATTGGGATGAATTAGATAGTGTAAGATATTGTATGGATTCTCACTTTATTTTAATGAATGATCTAGATGAAAACACAGACGGTTATGCAACATATGCAAGTGACACTGCAAATAGTGGAGAAGGATGGAAGCCGATAAACAAGTCTGTTTATGTAGATGAAGAATGGGAAAATTATGGTTTTAATGGTACATTTGATGGTCAAAACTACAATATAAGTGATTTATATATAAATAGAAACAAAGATTTTCAAGGATTGTTCGGTCAATTATGGGGCTCAAGTTCAGAATGGTCAAATAAACTCGACACAGTTATAGTGGAAAATTTGAATATAATAGATGCTGATGTAACTGGAGATTCACAAGTAGCTGGTCTTATCGGTTCGACATACGGTGATGTCATAGTTTCAAATTGTTCTGCTAGTGGTACTTTTGATGGTACAGACATTGTTGGTGGCCTGATTGGTGGCATAAATCAGGTAGATAATCATGCAAATACAACCCATGTATCCAACTGTTATTCAACAGGGAATGTTTCAGGTGATACAGAATTGGGTGGTCTTATCGGTTGGAGCACAGGATATATTAATGAAAGTTATTCAACATGTGGTGTAGAAGGAGAAAATGCAGCTGATTATATCGGTGGTCTTGTTGGAAACAACCAATATAATATAAACAACTGTTATTCAACAGGGAATGTTTCAGGTGATGATTGGATTGGTGGTCTTGTTGGTAAACATGACTCAGGAAGTACCATAACAAATTCATTTTCGACAGGTGTTGTTGATGGTGATACATCAGCTGGTGGATTAATTGGATATTCTGAAGGTGCTGTAATAGATAGCTTTTGGGATAACGAAACATCCGGAATGACAACAAGTGCAGATGGAACGGGAAAAACAACATATTGGATGAAAGAAATTACTACATTCGGTGCTTGGGATATTGCTTATGCAGATGTAGACTTAAACAACGGTTATCCTTATCTTGCTTGGCAAAATGATACTGATTCAAACATATGGTTAATATATGGAGCTCCAAGGACTTGGAATGAAATAGAACTGTGGAATATCACCTTAAGTAATACAACTATTTTTCAACAAGTAGAACTTTGGAACATAACACTTGTTAATTCTAATGAGTTTCAACAAGTCGAATTGTGGAACATTACCCTTTCAAATGTTAGTGGATTTAAACAATTAGAACTTTGGAATGTGACTCTTTCAAATGTTAGTGGATTTAAACAATTAGAACTTTGGAATATTACTTTAAGTAATGTAAGTGCATATAACGAAATTGAACTGTGGAACATAACACTTGTTAATTCTAATGAATTTTTACAGATAGAGCTTTGGAATGTTACTTTATCTAATAGCAACGAATTTCAACAAGTAGATCTATGGAATATCACTTTATCTAATACAAGCGGGTTCAAACAAGTGGAGCTTTGGAATATTACTTTAAGCAATGTAAATGCATATAATGAAATTGAAAACTGGAATATTACTTTAACAAACAGCAACGAATTTCAACAAGTAGATCTATGGAATATCACTTTATCTAATACAAGCGGGTTCAAACAAGTAGAGTTGTGGAATGTTACTTTATCTAATAGCAACGAATTTCAACAAGTAGATATCTGGAATGTTACTTTAACAAATGCTACAGAATACACTCAAATAGAACTTTGGAACATTACATTAACAAACACAACCACCGCTAAACAGATAGAAAATTGGAATATTACATTAAGTAATTCTTCAGCTTGGCAACAAGTAGATCTCTGGAACATAACACTTGTTAATTCTAATGAATTTCAGCAGGTAGAACTTTGGAATATTACCTTATCAAACACTACAGAATACACTCAAATTGAAAACTGGAACATAACACTTGTTAATTCTAATGAATTTCAGCAGGTAGAACTTTGGAATATTACCTTATCAAACACTACAGAATACACTCAAATTGAAAACTGGAATATTACTTTAACAAACAGCAACGAATTTCAACAAGTAGAATTGTGGAATGTTACTTTAATCAATAGTAGTGTGATAGGGTGGATATCCATTGAAACTTGGAATGTTACACTCAGTAATATTTCAACTGAGCAACAGGTTGAGTTATGGAATATTACACTACAAAACCAAACAGTATCATTCCAACAAATAGATCTATGGAATATTACTTTGACAAACATAACAGATTATATTGAAATTGAGACATGGAACATAACACTATCAAATTACACATCTTGGAATCAAATTAATTTATGGAACATAACACTTGTTAATTCAAGCGTAATAACTTGGTATCAAATAGATCTATGGAATATTACTTTAAGCAATGTAAATGCATATAATGAAATTGAAAACTGGAACATAACACTTGTTAATTCAACAGTTACATTATTTGAAACAATAGAAAATTGGAATATTACTTTAAGTAATTACACCATAGATTGGATCACGATAACAGGACTGTACCCAGCTAATAACAGCGGATCTATTGGACTGCAACCATATACCTTTGCTACCTTCACAAGCCTAAGCGGTACAGGCTTAAACATAACTTGGTATTATGGTAATAGCTCCGAAAATGCTACAATTCTTTATGGAACATCTACAGGAATTGTAAACGAAACAGCAAGCCAATTATATTTAACAGCTTCTAACTATTCAACAAGATATTATTGGAGAGTTGATGTAGAAGATCAGATAGGACATAATTTAACTGAAACTTTCAACTTTAAAACAGAATTGAAGCATAAAGGCGGTATTGGTGGCCGAAGGTTAGATATCTTTGCTCTTTTAGCTATTGCAATAGCTCTTTGTGCAATGCTCATGGTATTTGGAAGAAGAAAAAGAAGGGAATTTGATTAATTTTAATTAAATGGGTAAAAATATAAATAGTCTATATAGTATGTAGTTTTTTGATGGGTGACAAAAAAAAGGATGATCAGGTACAACCTGGTTTTAGCGATTATGTAAAGCGATCTAGCTTCTATGCCAATATTCCTGATAATCCATATTCTCAGCAATATATGATTGTGCATCGGCCACCAGTACAAATAAAACATCCAGATGAACTTATTGATGGCACAATTCAAATGTCATATATTAAAGATGCAAAAGCAATGGTAATTTATCAAAGAGACGGTAGACTTTTAACAAGATTATTTGATATGGCTGAAAGATCTGAAGGTTTAAGATCCTTTTTTGAAACACTTTATTTTAGTTGGCGTGGAGAAATAAAAATGACAGCTGCACTTGAAGGAAAAGAAAGAAATCTTCAATCATTTCTTGAGCCTGAAATGTCGGCTAGAGGTTTTTCTTTCCCCTGGACTAAAAAGAAAAAATCCAAACAACGTAAGTCTCTAGCGGACTTTATGGTGCCAGAAGATCAAGGTGGTGGAATTTATGACTAGCCTGGATGATATGCTTAAAAAAATTGATGAAAAAAAACCGGTTGAAACTGAAGTGGTTGAAACTGAAGTGGTTGAAGCTAAAGATGAAAAGCCTGAAGAAAAACCAAAACCAGAAATAGATTATGATAAACCAATATTTGACAAAGAAAGTAGAAGAAAACTAAGGTTACGTTTTGCAAAAGGCAAAGACAGAAAAGAAAGAAACCGTATTAACAAGGGAGAAAATTTTGGAGTTGTTGATAGGCAAAAAATGATATTGGGTGTTTTTGCAGTAGCAATGTTTTCTATTTTTATGTTATACAGCTACAATCCAGGTAATGAAGCTATTATGATTATTGTTTTATTGATAGGTGCATTCTTATTTTTACCAGTTGGAATGGTAATTGGCTGGTTCTTGCTGGATCCATATATGCGATGTAAAATGATGCGTAAACTTACAAGAGGCCAAAAGAACTTTGGACTTATCAACTTTGTTGGCAAAGCAAATAAGATGGTTACAAAAATCAAAAACTTTGACGAAGATCTGATATGGATAAAAAATAGATGCTGGGTTCTTGCAAAAGGAAAAATAAAAGAGATTAATAAGAATGGAGAAGCAATATCTGAAGAAAAAGTAATTGATCCAGGGAAGCTCCTAACACTTTCTGAGACGGTTCCAGTGCTTTTTATAGATCTAACAAGTATGGAACCATTAAGTTTTACAACAGAAGGAAGGGAAAAAGTATCACCCGAGGAAATCGGTTCTTTTATGAAAGGCTGGGTTGACAACCAGATGGCAAAAATAATGTTTCTTAAAAAAACTCTGGATATCTATTTTGTAATTGTAATATTATCATGTTTAGCTGCTGCATTTTTTGCTTATCAGAACAGTGAATCTATTGCAGAGCTACAAGAAGAAATACAAATATTGAAAAACATGATTGGTGGCATAACTTAATTTTGGGCTAGGGTATAAAAATAATAAATCATATTTCATTTCTCAGAATTAAATAGTATTTTAATTGCCTTTAAAGGTAGGAAATGAATATGAAAAGCAAAGCGAAAAAATATATTTTTTTGATGCTGGTTTTTGAGATGTTATTTATGGCAACATGTGCAAGTGCAGCCATAAGTTATTTCAATCAAACTGAAACTTTTGAAAGCGACACTGCAGATGCAGATCCTAATGAAAGTTGGTACAGCTATAAAGATATGGGATATGAATATGCAAATGCAACAAGTGATTCAGCATATGCTGGATCTAAATCATATCGAATTAATGATAGTACCTTAGCTTCAGGGGAAGTGGCATATTTTAATTGGTCTGAATCTTCAAGTTATTCGTATCTGGAGTTTTATTACAAGATTGACAATACAACCCATAATGAAAGTAGAATATATATTGTAGATAGTGCCGATACTGGTTTAGCACGATTTGATATTACCGTCAACGATAGCGGTATATACAATGTAACTTACAGAAATTACACTGCAGCGATATGGAGTGCAACTGGCCTTACAAATAACACTTGGTATAGGCTTAGATGGGACTTCAATTATACAACTGATCAAATGCGTGGGCGATTGTTTACATCCGGTGGAACTGCTTTAAATGACAGTTGGTGCCCAATTGAGGATGGCTCAGGGGCATATGATTATAGTAATGTTGCATCGTTCCAAGTTGTTTCTTATGTTGATCAGGATGTCTATTTATATTTGGATAATATCAAATTATACAAATCTTATGATTGGGGCGGTGTTGGTGAAACAACTGATTATGTTCTTGGTCAAATAATACCAATATTGTTTGCAGTATTTTTACTAATTGTAATTTCAGGAATGGCTCTTTCCGGTGTATTGAGCATTGATGCAATGATTGCTCTTATGCTTGCAGCTATTATTGGTTTAGTTTGTCTTGCAGTAGTATTTGGATTGTATTAAAAATTAGGAGATAATATATGCCAAAAAAAGCAGAAATACCAGAACATTGGAAAGAAGATGCTGAAGAACCAGATTGGATGCATCAAGATGATGATGTAGTCTATGAATCTGAACCGATCAGTGAAGATATGGTTTATGATGAACCTGCAGAATATGTGCCATATCCTGGTGTCGAAGAAGAAGATCCTTTTATACTTGGTGAACAAAAAACACCAACAGAATATATTCAACCAGAAGCAAGTGAGACTGAAAGACTTGAACAAGAATATCAAGAGCTGCTTGGAAAAAAAATCGAAAAAAGAAAAATCAAAGAAGCAAAAGGCAAGATAAGACGTTTGAAATATGAGCCTATTTTTGATATTGCATCTTCAATGCGTGGTGGCATTAATGCAGCAACTGGAAAAATATCAGCTGTTCGTGGAACTCCAGAAGAACGTGCAATTAAAAAGGAAAAATTTAAACAAACTGTAAGAAGTTTTGCTGAACGATCTCAAGGTGCAATGGATAGGCTTGGCGGGCTTGGCGGCTCAGGTGCTAGCTTTGGTATGGGTTCTACAGCTGGAAGGGTTGATGTTAGTGGTGGGCAACGAATGAATCTACTTGGTGACGGTGCACAAAATACTCCCAGAATACTTCAAGGTGAAACAGTCGGTTCTAATCTTTTAACTGGAAATTTACTTGGTGGAACTGGTTCAGGATTTATGAATGCAGATATCATGGGATCCATATCAGGTAGAAAAGCACCAATGCTAATAAAGAAAACAGGAAAGAAAGGTAAAAGGAAAAAAGGTAGAAAGAAAAGTAGAAGGGTAAAAAAGATAAGAAGGCCACCAGCTGGATCCAACATGCCAGCAATAATGAAAGGGGGCATGTTCTAATGAAATATAAACAAGGCAACGAAAGCACATTTATGAAAAATAAATATCCAAAAGGTTACAAAAGATGGGTTATTAAAGGAAAATTGCACAAAACAAAAAGAAAGGTTAAACCAGTTAGATGTGGAACCAGAACAGTCTATAAAGATGATGCAGGTCAACTTTGGGTTAAGTGTTTCAACTTATGGTGGAAATTTCCACAAGAAATAGAATATTAAATAGGAGAAATAAATATGAAAAGAAAATTGCCAAAAGTAATATATGTTGTAAACCGCCCACGCCCTGGTATGAACAAGGGCGATTGGATGGTTAGGATGCATGGAAAAATCCTTAGTCATCATAAACACAAAACAGTTGCTATCAAACATGCAAGGGCTGAAGCTAAGAAAAGGAATTATTCAGTCTTGATCCAAAAAGCAGACGGTACATTCCAGAAGGGATTCCATCCGGTACCCAGCTAAGACTAAGCGATTCTTTTGCCATTACTGCAGTAAAATGATAAGTTATGGCAAAGGTACAAGGCATGAAGCCATGCATAAACATTACGAAAAATATCATAAAAAGAAAAGGGTGAACGAATGAAAAGAGGGCAAAAAGTAAGATTTAAAACCCGTAGAAAAGGAAGAAAAAGAACTAAATCCGGCAGTATTGTTTGGAGTGATCCTAAACTCAAAATAGCTCTTGTTTCAGTAAAGGGAGATCCATACATAAAAAGCTGGAAAACATTAGGTTATAAACCAAAACCAAAAGCTAAACTCCATTTCCGTTATAATATGGATTTAGGGTTTAACAGCTTTATGAAAAAAAGAGCTTTATGGTGAAAAAATGGCATTAAAAGATAAATATGTGTTCGTGAGCCTGTGGGAAGGTTCACTACATGGAATTAAGGGGGCATTGATAAATAAAGAGACTGGTAAACTTAGACCAATACCAGCACCTGGTGGCGGAAAGCAAATAATATTTTTTGGGGATCGTGATGTTCTAAAGAAGATGGGCATTAAGATACTTCGTGGAAAAAAGAGAACTACATTTCTTAGTAGACATGGATGGAAGCTGGATAAAGAGACAAGATCCCTTAAAAAGAAAAAAGGGTGGAAATAATGGCTGGAAGTATGTGGATTGTTGCAAGAAATAAAGCTGAAGCAAGTAAAAAAGCAAGAGATAGAATAGATACTAAAAAATATAAAATTGGGGCAATCAATCATTACAGGTCTTTTAAAAATGGAAATAAAGAATATGCAGTTTATACCCGTAAGAAAAAGAGTGCTAAAAAACCAAAGAAAACAAAATGGGATCCAGAGCCTGGGGCAACAGGATGGAGACAGACGGACTCAAGAGTGTGGTGGCATAATAGTAATACTAAATGGATATCGATAATTAAATCATATAATGCTGGTGCATATCCTAAAATTAAATATGGTGCTTTTCTTGGATATAACATCTATCTTTATCATGTAGATCCTAATTGGAAAAGAAGATATTCAAGACCAGTAGAAAGTCGTACAGTGACTTTAGTTAAAAAAACATATAAAACACTGGATCCTGCACAAAAGTTTGTTAAAAATTACATTAAAAAACATCCTTAAAGGTGAAAAAATGGTTTGGGAACAAACAATTAATAGTGTTGTAAGCGGACTTGTATCGATTAAAGTATTAGAAACTGGAATGAAGGCGATGAATATGGGAAAAAGGAAAAAAAGGAAACAAAAAAGCAAATCGAAAGGAAAAGGAATGGTACCAAAGAACCAATATTATTAGATTTATGAAGCATAAAATGAAAATCCTGGATCCGAAGATTAAATTCAGTGAGTTTGATTTAGATAGAGATGGTGTTATCAATCAAAATGATTGTGATCCATATGATCCTAAGAAACAACATGTTGGATATGGAAATCCAGGAAAAATAAGACTTTTAAAAGGTTATAATATCGATGACTATTATTATGATGGGAATACAGGCAAATATGTTCTTAGGCCAGGTGCTAAAAAATATAAGAGAGGTATTTTTGGATGAAAAAAATTATGCACATCAGGATATACAAGCCAAAGGATATTGACTGTTATTTAGTTTTTTGGGGCACCACTAAAAAGAACCTAGCTCTGCATTATAAAAAATTTCTGATGTACAAATATGCAGCAATGCATCGTGATAAATTAATCAAGAGATACAAGCCCCATTATGAAATTAATTATAAATTTATAAGGTGAAAAAATGGGAAAAAGAAAAAGAAAAACACCAACTATGAAACAAAAGCTGTTAGGCATGGGAACTCTTTATGACAAGAAACATTTTGATTTAGGGAGTCATTTTTTGGTTGTTACTAGAATTGGTGACAAATATGATTTTGAAGATTATGCACTAGGAGCTGGCATGATCAAACGTGGTGAATACATTAGCATTGGTAGACTCCTAGAATATATTGAGACGGGGTATTAAAATGAGAAGAAGGCGAATAGGAAAAAATATTGAATATGCTGGTAAAATAATTCATAAGAATCGTGCTAGTCTTATCCGGTTTTATAAACGTGTTTTTAATTCAACTGTAACTGATATTGTTACTGTTAAAAGAGCAAGTAAAGGATCCGATGGGATTTACAAAGTATGGGTAAAGGTGAAAAAGAAATGAGTGGGATAGGTAATTGGGATCTTTTTAGGAATAAAAAAGATGGAAAAGCGTATTGGAATGATATTTTAAAGCGTGAAATTGGAAGTGGAAAAATATGGAATATCCCATTAAAAAAATATGGATGGGGTGTTGGAATTTTTTCTTCCCCATATGGAAAATATAGCGATAAGCATGTTAAAGTGCTAATTAAGAAATGGTTTTCCACTAAAAAAAAGGCTGAAGAATATATGAAGAATTATATGAAAAAGCACCCATAGAATAAAGGAATGTGAAAAAATGAAAAAAATAAAATCATGGTGTCATGGATGTATGGATAATACAATTCAAAAAGTTTTGAGTGAAGGACCAGTGGGGACTTCTTCAGCTGGCAATCGTACACTTGAATGTTTAGTTTGTGGATCTAAGAACTATCAGATCCAGGGCTTTAACTCCAATTTAATGTAGGTGAAAATATGTATTATTGTAAAAGATGTCGAACTTGGCATAAAGGCGGGAGAATTGCAAAAGCACATAGGGCATATGGTGATCCAACACGTAAACCGAAAGGTGTTAAAAGAAGTGTTAAGAAAATCTTCAGACCAGTGCAAATGAAACCAACAAAGATTCAAGTTAAAAAAATGAAACAATTGGAAAAGGCAACAAAACAACGAGTTAAAAGAGTTAAACAAGAAAGCAAAGATTTTGGCAACCTGATTAAACCTAAACCAATTACAGCAATGGTAAAACCAAAACCAGTATACAAGCCAACTCAAAGAGACATCAGTGAACCAAGAAGTATGAAGTTAAAAAGGGAGCTTGGTGCACTTGGTAAACTTGAACTGATGCGTAAAAAAATGAGATCATATGCAGGGCACACCGAAAAAGAACAAGAGCTGTATAGACAAAAAAGTTTTAGAAAACTAACAGATAAGGAGCAAATAGATATGATCCTAGCCGGTAGACGTAAAAAGTCTGCTTATGAATCATTGAAAAAATATAAACAAGCACTAAGGACTGAACCAGGTTTTGATATTGTAGAATTTGAAAAATACGGTGGATCTGATGACTGGATGTATGAAATGCGATATGGCGGAGAATTTGTCAAAGCCAAAAAGCAGTTTAGCACTGGCACTAGAATCTTAATATAAATGATAATAAAAGACAGTATACTAAATATAATAAATGCCGAAGGCAAAACCATTTGGTAATATTAAATGAGCTTAGAATGGCTTAAAAAAAATAATTGAAAAGGTGAAATAATAATGAAAAAAGAAAAAAAACTGAAAAAAGATATTAATCTCTATGGACAATACTACATGAAACCAGATGGCACCATATATTATCACTATGGTGGATGGACTGAACTTAAACTTACAAAATTACCAAAGAGTGGCAATGCATACAAAAAAATAGTTGACACATATGGAACCAAAAAAGGAGCAAGAACCAGACTTATTGTATTGAATGTCTTATTAAAACATGGGAAATGGAGAATCAAGAAATGAGAAAAAGAAATAAAAACACAAAGCTACAAACATTTCTATTCGGAGATTTTGATAAAGATGGAGTGAAAAATATCGATGATCCATATCCCTATGATTCAAGTAGAGCAAAATATCCATCAATACATGAAAGGCCAGAATTTTATCATTACGCAAGACTTGGTGGAACAGAAGTTAAACTATCAGAAGTATTGCAAAAAATTCAGAAGGCGAACAATAAACAAGCAAAACATCTGAGAAAATTTTTACGGGAAAACCCAGGATCAGAAGGGCGGGTTAAAACAGTTGCCAGTACAATTGATAAGATGTATAGAAAGGCATATCACGAAACAGTACGGGATGTTATTGCTGCACGTATAACAACAAAAACAAGAAAAGAAGCAAGAAAAAAATTCAAAAAGGTTAAAAAAAGATATCCTGTGGATCCGACACGTATCAAAGATTATTATAAACAGCCAAAACAAGGAGTACATCATGCATTGCATCTTGGACTGGTAACAGGTACTGTTAAAAAAGGCGGAAAACTTGTACCTAAACATATGGAGCTTCAGATCCAAAGCAAAAAAATGAAAGAGTTTGATTTAAAAATCCATTCAAAATATAAAATGGGTTTAAATCTTGAAGATTATGTTCCTGAAGCATCGCAATTGTTTTTGATGGGGTATTAATGATTGAAGATTATCTAAAACAATTAAAAAAATTTCACAAAGACAGAAAACATAAGGCATATTATAGTTTTTTATTGGCCAAAGGCAAGAAGTTTGGACCATTGACAAAAATCACTGATCCAAAGACAAAAAAGATAGGAGACTAAGCTCCTAGAGTTTTTTTCCCTTATTCCAATTTATGATATCGTCTGTATCTAATTCTATTTCACCGGGGTTTAATGGATCATCTTCATGCCCCCATTCAACCTTATCGGCTCTGCTATAGTCTTTATTCCAATAAGGACTGTTGCATTTGGGGCAATTTTGTGGCAAATGATTGGATCTAGGCAACCAGCTATGGGTGCATCTTTTGCAGTGCAGCTGCGGATCTTCGTCTGTTAGAACCAAATATAGTTTTTTGTTGTCTTTCAAAGCCTTTCTCATTTCTTCAAGCACCAGCCAAAATCTCTGCTGGATCTCCATTTCACTTTTGATTTTGTCTTTGTCTACTTCTTTCAATCTTTTCTGTACGAAATAGGTGAATACGCTTTCAAGCCTTCTTACATCCAGGTAATTAAATCTTATTTTTTTCATCGTGCTCTACTCCAATCAATTTCTTCAACTCCACGTTTTCTGAATTGTCTCCCAATGATTCTGTCTTTGTAAACTCTTTCTTTTACTCTATCTGCTTTACGCACAGTAGTAGTATTGCCTGTTACTTTTATTACTTTTGCGATGCGATGCTTGCTATGTTTATCGATGTAAGCAATATATTTACCAACCAGCTCTGATTTATGGATCATGCTTATTTCCCCTTTTTTATCAATGGATAAATCTTCACGAAATGATTTAGATCTTCGTATAATTCTTCTTTATGTGATTCTAGATATTCCAGCATACACTTCTCAATGGCTTTTTTAACAGCCTGTCGATCCCCTTTGCAAAGTGCATCATAGCTATCCCGGTCATTTGTTACATTAAGCATGATGCCATTCCAGACATCTTCATGGCGAATTGCGGTTACACCCAGGTCGGCTAGCTCAAAGTCATAGTACCAACCATCATCTTTTGTCTGTTTGAATTTGAGAATTAATGACATTCTAGCTCACCCCGTATTTAACATACCAATCCAGATTGTAGTTAATTTTTGATTTTATAGTAGCAAGCTCTTGCTTCTTTTTAGTGTATTCTTTAATCAATTCAGCTTGCTTGGTGTAGTCAACTTTTTCAGCTGGTTCATTGTGTTCAACTTTTATCAAAGTGTCTCCTTCAACTTCAGCGATATAAATTGTATGTTCAACATAACAACAATAATAATTTTTTGTTTCGTAAGATCCGCCATTGAAACAAAATTTAATTGTTGCAGATATAGATTTATATCTTGCTGTCACCCAGATGTTTAATTGAACGTGCCCACCAGGAACAGGCTCAATTTGGAAATTGCTTTCATTGACGATTTTTAAGTATTCTGGATCATCCTTTATTTTCTTGACAAGTGTTGTGTTGTTGTCTTTAAGAACCTTTTCACCAATAAATTTCTTGAAATAATTTTCCAACTTCGGAGCTATTTCATTTCTAACTTTAATAGATTGGTTTTCCATAAAGATTCTGTCTTTCAAAGATACATCATTCATTATTTAATCCCCCCCGATTAATTCAATTTGTGTCAGGACTCTCTCATTTTCAACGTAATCATCGACACCATTGTATTTTCTAATTGCTTTTCTTGCATTGGATCTAGCCCAGTGGGGTGCATCAATAAAAGTTGATTCAGCCCACTCAATCGTTGGGTTGACACCTTCACTATTTAATCTATAACCGGTGCCACATTCTCTGCAAGGTTTGTGACAAGTGGAAAAATCAAATCCACCAAAGACATTTAGTTGACAATATCCTATATTACCATTTTTTTCAAAATGTACATAAGATGTTTTTTCCCACGCCTGCCTATTCTCTGAAGTGAAAACTCTAAAACCGTTGTCAAGTAATTCCTTAACAAATGTTTTCATTTCTTCAGATTTCCATTTTATTTCTTCTATTTTTTTCTTATTCATTTTTTCCCTTCCTATTTTTTTATTTTTCCTTCTCAGCTTTTTGCTTCCTAATTTCTGCCTGCTCACATGCCTTATTCACTCTCTCTTGAACCTTTGGATTTTCATATTCAAGAGTGTCCCAGTCTACACCGCACCAGGTGCCCTGATCATCTTCAAAACTATATCCACAGTACCAGCATTTTTTCATGCTTATTTCACACTCCTATTACCGGTAAAATAGGCACTTTTTCAGATGAAGTTGCGAGAGCACCGGCATCATTCCCTTCATCATCTTGCATTGCAAAAATCCAGCTATCATCTTCAAAAACAATAACTGGAGCAGACATACACCAATCCATTTTTTCTACTTCTTCAGCAGATAACCAGCCTATGCATTTGACTTTCTTGCCACGAAATTCTTTTGTAGCAAGATCAGCCCATTCTTTTCTGTTCATTTTTCATCACCCATTGATTACCAAATTTCTCCTATATCAAAAGGTTCATCATCTACCCACTTTTCATACTTGCACTTATTGCACCAGATATGGTGGCATCCATCATCATGTAAAGGAGCACCACATTGTGGGCACTTTCTATTCATCGGCTGATAAACAGGACAGCCGGTTTCGATTTCTGCTCTTATATTTTCCATTTTTCGTATCACCCAATTAATATATCGTCATACCTATATATATAGTTATCCCTATACACTAAAAAGCCCGTAAAAGCCCCTTTAAGGCCAAAACTATTTCTGAATAGTAAGGGATTAGATCATGATACAGAACTATGTACAGTTAATTACTATACCGCTGACCGCTTTTTATACCATATTCAGCCATCGAATCCCGGATGCTATAAAAATCTTTAGATCTGCGTTCTTTTAATTCTTTACAACGTCTTTCAACATGCTTTTTAAAAACTATTTCTAATTGTTTTTCACTTAACACATTACCACCTTCACATTAGGGCAGGTGTCGGGAATTGAACCCGACATGCTGGTTAGAGCATCGCTAGAAGGAATGGGTATAATCTTGGAAGGGATGCACTCTGTGAAAAAATCCCATTCTACCTGCCATTAATCTTTTTCAAGAACTGTTCTTTTCCAAAGTTTACTTGGATGATAATTATTCAATTCTTTTTCAAACCATCTCAGCCAACGATCTTGATCCTTTTGAGCTATGTCTTTAATCTTGGATTCCATATCCATATGCCTATGTTTACGAAAGCCAGGTAATTGTGCACCAAGAGCTGCTTGTGTTGTAAAATAAATCGGGTTCATATAAACTTCAAGTGTCAGATCTTCGTCTTTAAACATCTCACATGGATTAACATCGTTAACTTTGAAAGTAAAGATATCTACACCGGCTGCAGTCTCCAACCCATTCACCAACTGGTCTATGGTTAGACCAGTGGTTCCAGTGTGTTTACGTATCGTATTAAGGAGTTTTGTAGCAATTAAATCATTATTTCTTATTGCAGTTACTTGTTCAAGAAGTTTAAATTTGCGTTCTCCATAATACTTGGTTAGATCTCCCATACATTTGCTTTGCTGTAATAGCGGCATTTTATGCAACTTATATTTTATTCTCATTCTTGCCAAACACCCGGAATAAATATCTTAAAGCCTTTTGATTGTAACACCTTAATCAACTTACCTTTTTCAGCTTCGATTTGTTCATCTTGGTGCTTAACATCATCTTGCCATTTTTTTTCCATTTCACCTTTTTTTTCTGGTGCCATCATTGCTAATAGATCCATCGGATAATTTTGTACTGCATCTATTCCTTCAGTTATTCGATGCTGCAGGATCATGTTTGTATCATATTGTGTTTGTATAATAATTTCTGCATGCAGTTTTCCTGTCATCTTATCCAATCCTTTTAATTCCTTTATGAAAATTGGGACTGTTTCTTTTTTTTCTTCACCAGCTTCAATCATGCCAAAAAAGGCATCTATATTTTCTATTTCCATATACATATTTTTCACACCTTAATGTTTTCTTTTATCCATTCTATCATTTCAAATTTATTTTTTATAAAGACATCTTCAATATGTTCTTTCATCATTCCTTTATCGATGATTGAAAGTATCCATCCATTTTTGATTTTAATGAAACGTAGATCTTCTATCATTTCTTTTTACCTTTTACCTTTGGTGCATCTACAGCTCTTTCAAATAAACTTTTATTTTTCTTGTATCCTTTTGCTTTCAATTCCAAATAATATTTATATGATAACATTGAAAAAACTCCAAAAGTTACAAAAGTTATTACTAGAAGCATACCCATAAAAAAGAAATCTGCGATCAGCCCACCGCCCTGGTATTCCAACAGATAATCAAGAAAAAGCGTTCTATGGTTATTATAAAAAATAACAAGCCAAAGATATGCAATTAAAAAACTTGTCACACCAATATAAATTGGCAAAACAACATCCCCAAAATTCATTACGAGCTGGCGGAGTCTTTTTATTGTTCTTTTATTTCTTTCTTTTTTTCTTGCTTCACGTCTATTTTTCCTAAATTCAATCAACCCATTCATTTTTTTTCACCATCCTAATAATGTGTTAAGCCTAACAAATTATATGCACGAATAATAAGAAAATAAAGTGAAGGGATCCTGTCAGATTCTTTTGCCGATGTTTTTGGACTGGTTACATTTGTCATCCATGGTTTGTATGGTTTAAATTCTTCCAAAATCGCATGAGCTTCTTCACCACCGCCCTCTAACTTTGGGAGAAGGTGAGCCATGAGTGATACCATTTTGCTAATCGTAGCATTAACAAGATCTTCATCATGTCTCCCCCTTAGCACTTTAGCCTGAAGATTTTCGTATAACATCGTCAATTCATCGAGATATCTGATCAGCATATTCCGGTATTGTTCTGTTTCACCGGCTCTGCCAATTTCTGTTTCAATGCCTTCATTTTCATAATCTTCAGGCATCTTTTTCCCCCTTATCCCCTAGCTGGTAGTTTTTTATCAGAGCAGCAACAACATCATTCATGCTATGAATATTTCCAGTTTTTTTATCCATTTCTCCTTTTATTTCAATGAGACTGTATTTGGTTTTTTTCCAGATAGCAATAGTTGTTGTTTCGTGCATACGAAAAGATAAATACTCTATATAGTATATAACTTTTTCACATGGGATTTCTATTCAAAGGTTTCTCTAAAAAAGGCGAATGGTATTTCAGAAATACCATATGGGATTGGATCATAATGGCGGGTGCAATGATTGTATTTTCCCACTCTTTCTTTACAATGGAATACATACCTATTTATTCAATTTGGGATAACGAAACAATGGCGGGCTATGGCATTAAAATGGGAGTGCAAGTAATAATTGCACCAATGATAATTTTTCATCGAATAGTGTTAATAATTTTAGGTGAATACCGCATGCCAAAAATTAGAGCAATGCAATTATTGTTTAGATATAAGCTGCTGATTTTGACATTGAAATTCAAAATTCAAAATGAAAATGAAAAATGCACAAACAAACAAAAACATCTGGTTAAAATTTTATGGCTGATTGCTGCTTTTTGCATCGTGTTTATTTTCTTCTTATGGCTAAGAGGATAGTAAGTTTTTTAAAAAGAAAAAGCATACGTACCTTTCCCGCATGCATTAAGCGGGTGGAGAGTGAAAAAGGTGCTGAGTGGAGAAGTAAAAATTATTTTTAAAGAAGGAACAGATGTACGAGTTTTACGTGGCATTATAACAAAAGAAGATCAGGATTTTGTTTTTTTAAAACGTAACGATGGAGACTATCGAATCAATAAAAATGTTATTATAAAAATTGAGGGGCGAAACCATGATTGATTTTAAAACCATGGAGCCTGTCTTAAATGATAGTACACCAAAATGGTTGATTGCAAATGAAGTTTATGATAAACCAATCAGCAGTGATAACATTCGCAAAGCAGCAAGAAACGATAATGAACCGCCAACTAAAATAAAATTTGAATTAAAAGAAGCGGGAGTGTGGCAATGTAATAAATGTGGTGCAACAACACATGCTGAGAGTGCACCATCTTTTTGTAATGATTGTGAAAGAGCTTCTAGCTTTTCTTGTGTTTATCCGCCAATAAACCCAGATCTATGGAAATTGCCAAAATTCAAAGACATACCAGTTGAAGATTTAGATATGTTAAATACATATTATGATTTAGTCAAACTTGTTAAACAATTGTTAATTTTTCCATATGATATTCAGTATGAAGTATTTGTACTTTGGATAATCAGCACTTGGAAAACCGGTTGTTGGGATAGTGTTGGTTTTCCAGTTTTTCGTGGATTTATTGATACTGGAAAAACAAGAGCTCTGGACATAATAAGAGAACTCGGATATCGTTCAGTGCATGCTGTAAATTTAACATTTCCAGCAATGGTACGTTTGACTCATTTTCATAATGCAAATATTTTGGTTGATGAAATTGATGCAAACTTCAATCCAAAAACTGAGATGGGGATGCAATTTCTCAAATTTACAAAAACAAGCTATAGACGTGGATCCAAATATACGGTAGCAGACATTGACACATCAGACGGTGTGAAAACATACAACAATTTTGGTTTCAAAGCATTCAGCGGTGAAAGAAGATTTGATGATGCAATATTAAGCAGAGCTCTGGATTTTCAAATGGAAAAAGATTATCCAG
>Ga0272443_10003546_pt1 | contig 18210 bp, 9 predicted proteins | sample SSMAcet12_FD_193581 | JGI IMG/M metagenome (GOLD analysis project Ga0272443, IMG submission 193581) | Marine sediment archaeal communities from Little Sippewissett salt marsh, Falmouth, MA, United States - SSM-Acet-12 | ecosystem: Environmental > Aquatic > Marine > Wetlands > Sediment ... | reverse complement strand
TCTTCTCTGAATATATTCCCACCTTCTTGTACCGGGCGGATGTTGTTCACTTTCTTTATTCCGCTTTGATCCGCTTTTTTCCAGACAACCGTATAACCGGGCTGAACATCGGTATACAGGCTGTCGACCACTTTCTTATCAGGATGCTTTCCATTATACATTTCAAGGTGCATACTCCCCTCCAGTGGTACAGCTTTCAGAAAAACTTCCACTTTTGTGTAGTCATTTTCGACGTTTGCAGAGCCATCTGTTTTTTTATGACCTCTGTGGCAACCGGCTGTAATCAGAATGGCACTGATACATACAATTGCTGCCTGGATTGCAAGATTTCTTTTCATTTTTATCAGGTATTTAGGTTATCATTTAAAGTCGCCCGAACCGATTGAATAATGCGAGAGGATCAGGGGAAAATTATTCCCCTAAAAAATTAGTTTCCAGTCAATTTGACCTGATCTGAGATCAAAGTTTACCATAAGCCGGACACAAGTCAAGTCAGGCAGGTTTTGGTCCTTGTAAGTTGTTCAACCCCTGCTTCATGGACCAGCAACCGTTCCAGGTCCTATCCCATGAATGAATCGGATCACCTCTTGACATTTTTTCTTGTGCGGGGAGTCATACCCGCGTCCAGATATCATTTTGGGTTCTCTACCTTAAGGTGCAATTGCACTATATTTGTTTTCTATATTTTGATACTCTCAGTATATAAAAAGAAACGTATCTGCCCTGAAAGAGGGATTGAGACGGTTCATAATTCGGTGTAACTGGGTTAATAGTAGGTTCATTTGTTACCTTTCCTACTGTAAGTATTATTTCAAATGAATGCAGAGGTATCATGATTGGTCTTGTCAATTATGCTAAAGAGCTACATGGTATTCAAATTGGTCTTATAAATATTGCTGGCAACAACAAAATCCTAAAGGTTTTGCCAATTATTAACTTTCATTTCGGCGAATAATCGTGGAATACAGTTATACCATGATCAGAATTAAGAAATTCCCGTCGTTCGGTTCGCATCATACTTTCAATCATAAGCTACATGAGCTCTTGTAATCCTTTTTCCCGGTTTATATGCTTGATAAATACTTCAGATAGCTGTTCCTATGTAAAACCCATGGTCTTCTTGGTTTTAAGTTTTGCATAGCATATTTGTCCAAATATATTGCATAAGAACAGTATTGGATTCACAAAACGCGTTTCACATATTGTATTTCACACGTTGCGAAATACTAATAAAATAGTTAAATTTGTAAAAAACTCATTATGAACCCGTTTTTAATCAAAGGTTACAAAAGTCCCCAATACTTCTGTAACAGAGAAAAGGAAACCGAAAATCTTATTTCAGCAATAAAAAACAATCAGGATATTACGCTGTATGGTTACAGGCGTTTAGGGAAATCTGCATTAATTCACCATGTATTTCATAAGCTCAATAAAGAATATGTGTGTATCTATGCTGACATTTGGGGAACAAGTAGTTCAGAGGAGTTTACTAAAGAACTTGCAAACGGGATCATAAAAAGTAAGATCTTTTCAAAGCGAAAACTGACAGAAAAACTGACAACTTTCTTAAAATCCATTGGAGCATCATTCAGTATTGGCATGGATGGGTTGCCATCCGTTAATGTTGTTTACAAAGAGCGAAATCAGGATTTCAAAAACCTGGAAGAGATATTTCAATTTCTGAATCAACTGAACATATCTATTGTTTTTGCAATAGATGAATTTCAAGAAATAAAAAAATATGGCAACCAGATACCGTTTGAAGCCAAGCTAAGATCTCTTACACAGCAGAGCAATAATATAGTATTTATTTATAGCGGCAGCGAGCAGCACCTGTTGAATGAAATTTTTAATAAATACAATATGCCCTTTTATCAATCAACACGAATGATGTCAATTGGGAAAATAGATAATGATGTCTACAAAAAATTCATCATAAAAAAATTTAAGAGAAATAACCGCGAAACAAAAACAGAAATAATAGATTTCATACTGGAGATTTCACATGGTCACACCTATTATGTACAGGCGATCGTAAACTTCTTATACAGTCAGGAAATCCCCCCTTCTTCATTGCAAAAATTCGAATTGACATACATGAATTTTATAGAGGAAAAAGGTGTTTTTTACAGTGAGCTTCCTGAATTACTGACGAAACAACAATTTTCCGTTTTGAAGGGAATCGCGAAAGTAAGCCAGGTTGAGAATCCAAATTCGGCTGATTTTATGGAGATTGCTAACGTCCGCAACCCCAGTAGTATGTTCCGGGCAATTAATTCGTTATTGGACAAACAACTTATTATAAAAGATGATAATAAAATGAGATTGTATGATGTATTCCTGGAGCATTACTTGAGATATACACTTTGATATCAGTTATAACAGGTATATAAAACAGTACCAGTAAAAACAGAACAAAATGATACATTCTTCATTTGAATTAGTCAAGACTTGATATGACTTTTACATGTTATATCACATATTAGCCAATTATGAAAGCCAGTATTCCATATAAATCTCTCCCGGGTTTGACAGATGATTTTTTCAGAAAACTTACAATCAGGCACATAAGTCCCCATTGTTACGTTTTCTGACACTACATTTTGGGTTATTTGGCGATCATTTTCGGGGGGATCCTCATGCCAATTGCCTTCATAGGGCTTGCGGCACTGGCCGGGATGTCGGTCCTTAACCAGATGGTCCGTCATCCGCTCCAAAACCAGCATGGATTCCAGAATACAGGTATTGTCAATATCGCTTTCCCTGGCAAGGTCAAATATGTTGTCCGTCTCAAGATGTTTGTTGGAGGCCTCTGCCAGCTCTTTAAGCTTGTTTTCTTCCTGCCGACACGATGATAGCAGCAGGCGCTGCTTTACCTTACCGTCCAGTCAATTGAATGGATCAGAATGCCTGAACGGACTTAGTGGCAATTGACCGACCTGCTTTAATTCCGCAACTGTTTCATCCACTCCTTTTTTGTGCCGATAAAAAAGATGGAGGTGGTGCGTACGGGCATATCGATGGTAACATGACTGGTTTTTTCGGCTATCAGCTTATCGTTATACACGTCGTAAAGGGTGACGGGTCTGGGGAAGGTCAGGGTCCTTTCACCCCCCCTTACCGTGTGAATGCTGATGAAGGATTTGTTGACGTAGGTTCCGTCGTCCACATTGTTGTAAATGTGCACACCCGATTTTTCGGCGATCGCCCTGATAACTTCGTGTGAAAGTTTCGGGGATGCGGTGTAATAGGTCTGCACTCCGTTAATTTCCTTGAATACCAGTCCGGGCTCATCGAACCCGTAGAGAGTCCCCAGTGTCAGGGCCGAGGCATCATCTGCTGCAAGCACTGGACCGATCTTCGCCTGTGTCCCGTATCTGAATCCCTCGCACAATGAGGGGAACATTGTGCTTCCCTGTTCATTCAACTCGACAAATAGAGGGGCCTTGTCCTCGATAATTTTCAGTTTGATCCCGGTAAGCCTTTTACAATTCGCGATATCCACCCTGTCGGTCATCAGGCCCGGGGCGTACACCCATAATATGGATTCAGCGTTGCCGTTCTGCAATTCTTCGATCAACTTACGGTTGGAATCAGTTACATGGAACAGGTTCAGCATCACATACATCTTATACTGATTGGACTTTCCAATATCATCGACCATGATCCAGTCGACCGGTGCGCCAATCCTGCCGAATTCAAGCGGCTGCTCCAGGATCAGGGAATTGTAAAGCTCTCCGCTGAGCCCCAGGTAGAGCAGGCTCTTTTCATCGACGACCACCGCCACCTCCGAAACAGAATTCCGGTCGAACCGGACACTGTTGGACCCGATTTCGTTCAGTTTACCGATCATCTCCATGGCTTCCGGGGAGTCGAACCAGCCGCCTCCCATATCGAACCACCAGCCGGCTGCGCCATGATGCACCTGTGCAGCCGTCTGTCGCTTCTGCTGATTGATGGTGGTCTCAAGATCGCGGGGACCTGTCCATCCTTCCACCCACCTGGAAGCGGGTGTCAGGTAGGTATAATAATCATTCTCGTCCCACCACAGCTTCCCTGCCAGCTGGAGCGAACGGACGGGCGCCCTGTAAGCGCTGTAACCGGCACCGGGTTCGCGGAACCAGTATCCCGAGGGTGCCGTCAGAAAGTCGATATCCTCACAATTCAGCAGGCTCCTGGTTGCGCAGTATCCTTTATCGTTGGCTCCGAGTATGTACCCGTAAAAGGCACCGGTAAATGCCTCGTTCGTGGTTTCCTGCTTAACGACCCGGCAAAAATACCCGATGGTCTGGGCGATCATTTCGCTCTCAAAGTCCCAGCAATCCACCACATGCATGCTTCTGCCCGGATCATAGAAACTGAACAGCGTATTGTTCTGCCGGTCGCGCTTCGACACGATGGCGGCATTATCGAAGGTGACCGTGTCGTTGTGCCACGCAGCGCGCAGGGCATCCGCCGTACTGTACTTCTCCCGGAGCCAATTGCGGAATGCCCTGGTCTGGTGTACACTGTAATCCACGAAATCTTCCTGCGGGGTATTGAAAAACCAGTTATAATAGGGGTAGTAGTACCATTCATCGGTACCTCCGGAAGCAAGGTGATAACCCACAATATGCGATCCCCAGGATTGACTCTCTATGTGTTGAATGAACTTTTGCAGGCAATATCCCATATCCTTCCTCCACTGTTCCGATGCCCAGGATGGGAGCGTGGTTCCGTTCCTCCACCCGCGCGTGGGTTTGAATTTCTCCCCGTCATGGTATACCATCACTTCATCCGGGTTGTCCTCCAACCACCAGTCCGGCGCAAACAGGTACACACGCGGGAAGATCAGGGCATCCGGGTTGGCCCTGATGATGACATTCACGAGGGAATCAAAATCGCTGAAATCAAAGGAATCAGGAGTGATCCAGGACCTGTGCAGGTTGATCTTGAATGAGACAAACCGCACACCCGCTTCACCGAAATCCCTGAAATATTCTTCCCGCGGACGGTAGGTCATATAGGTCATGCCTGCATCCGGCTCCCCGTTGACCATCAGGGTGGGCATTCCCATGTGGTCGGATAGCCTGACTGAATAACCGGCTTCTGACTGGGCAAAATTCAACTGTGTGAAACAAGCCACGGCCAAAAGTATCAAGACTGTCTTTTTCATTTTATTCCTGATTATTGATTAAATCACATAACTGCCTGGATCATCGGACCGCCACATCCCATACCTTGGCACGCCTCGATTTTCCTTCCGGGCCTTCGATGTTCAGCACGACAATGTATTTCCCAGCTTCGGCATAAGCGTGGACCGGGTTTTGCTCCTTTGAAGAGGTGCCGTCGCCGAAATCCCATTCCCAGGAGCTGATGTCACCTGTCGATTCATCCCTGAAGGCGACCAGTCGCCGGTCCATATCAATCACGATAAAAGACCATTGCGCTTCGATCTTTTTCGCCAGGAAAGGTTCCGGCGGCATCAGTTGAAAGGTCCTCAGGTGGGATGCATCCCCATACATGGTATGTTCATCTGAGAGGTTCCAGAACCCGCTCCTGCGCTCATCGTAATCGATGATGGCCCAGCACAGACCTATTTTCTTTCCTTCTTCCAGGACCGATTCGACCGCCCTGACCGGGCCTTCCGCTCCGGCATAGTCAAATGGGGTGATCCAGAATTCCAGGGTAAGGTGTCCCGGTTCACCATGTTTAAAATCATAGGACCAGGCGGCATTGGCATACGGAAGCTCTTTGATCCATGGCTGGCTGCCCCAGGCCAGGCACCAGTCCTGGCCTTCAGCAGGTGTGTAAATATGATAGTTCTGTGCATGGACCCCGTGGTAATTGAAATATGCCTCCCATGAGTCCTTCAACTCCGGATTCGGGTGGAACTCCTCGATGAGCGGTCCCCCGGACCGGTCACCGTCGACAACCAGTTCAAATATGTCATGGCGCAGCCCGGTGCCTGCAAAGTTCCAGTAATCATCATAAGCCTGGTACAGGAAATAGAGGTGGTTCATTCCTTTTACCCACCCCACCCGGACATTCACATTCAGATTGCTTGTGTCCAGGGACGTATATCTTTTCAGGGTTTCAGTCAGGTATTCGTTCCCGACAACATAACTGTCCGGTACCATGTCCCAGTCATCCGCGTTCCCATCGATCCGCGGGATCCGGTCCGCAGGGAACTGGAAGATCTTAAAAAGCGTATCCGGCTGTGCCTGCAAGGGTTCCAGGGTACCGATCACAAGGATGGTGATGAAAAGATTTCGAACGTTCCTCATATGTACGTGTAAATCGCGATGATGAAATATTTAAATCCGGTGCAGACTGATTCAGGGTGCTGTCACTTCATTCAAAGCAATCACCGCATTGAGGTTGCCTGAGGACAGTTCAACGGCTTTTCTAAGATTCTCCAGGGCCTGCCCGGTATCGCCCAGTCCTTTATGTCCCAGTCCCTTCAGCACATATGCATCGGACAGCCTGGCATTTTCGGCCTCCCGGGCCCCGAATTTGGCAAAGAAGTCCACCTCTGATGAGGTAGCCCTCCTGATCTGCTCCTCCCCTTCGGCAATCAGGGAACTGAATATTTCAGAGGCTTCCTTCTTCCTTCCAAGTTTAAGGTTACCCATGCCCTGGTAGTAACTGATATAGCCCGACCGGGTCGACTCCATTTCGGTGCAGGAGGTAAACATCTTTTTTGCCAATGCTTGTTTTCCCCCCGCCTCGTAAGCCAGTCCGAGGTAATAGTTAACCTGGATATTCCTGTTCCCGGACCTGCTGCCACTGGCTTCTTCCTCCGGCAATTGCGCCTTTAAAAGCGTCTCCGCCGCTTTATCATAATCCTTTTCCTCCAGCTGCTGCATTCCCAGGACCAGGTATGCATCAATGATGATATCCCTGACCCTCGAACTCCCTTCCCTGTAGGTGAACTGCCTTCCGGCAAGGTATTTAACGGCCTTGTCCGCTTTCCCTGCCAGGGTGAGCACAGCGATCTGCCGGGCGAATGCATCATCGCGTTTGCTTACCACCTCATTGCTTCCCTCGAACAACCGGAGCCGTTTCTCAATGGGTGAATTGCTCGTTTCATACAGGGCGTCCAGTTCCGCGTAATAAACAGGCTCTTCCTTATTCAGTCCGATCGCTTTTTCATAGGCTTCGATTGCCCTGTGCCCGTCCTCCAGGCAGCGGTAATATCCCCAGCCGAGATTGCGGTACGCGATGGCGAGTCCGGGGGCGTGTTCGACGGCTTTTTCCCAGTACCCGATCGCTTTTTCCGGTTGTTTGTCGTACAGGATATTGCCCAGGTAGTAATATGCCTTCCCATCGGCCGGATTATATTCGAGGACGGTTTCCAGGACCCTGATCGTCTCGAGCCGGAACGGAAAACAATAATCCTCCGGCAGCCGGGAGGCTGCATTGAAATATTTGACGGCTTCTTCCTTGTTCCCTTTCTGATGCGACAGGTATCCCAGGTAGTAGTTCACAATGGGATACTCTCCTTTGAAGCGCAGGAGGACATCCTCCGCCTCCCCCGGAAGTCCGTCGTTGAGATACCCTGCTGCCAGCTCTAGATAGTTCTGCTCGAAATCCCTCATATTGTCTGCCAGGATGTCCAGCCTGCGACCTGCCTCCTGGTTATCTCCCCGTTTCCTGGCAAGCAGGTATGCTTCATTCGCGGCCCTGAAATCCAGGGGATCTTCTTCAAGGATCGCTTCCAGGGACTTTTCCGCTTCACTGTAATCACCCATTTTTCTTTGCATCGCCGCCCTGAAACAGATCGCACTGTTGTTCCCGGCATTGGTAGACAGGGATACGTTGACCTCGGCCAGTGCTTTTCCATAGTCCCCTCTTGCGGCAGATATCCGGGCCAGTTCAAGATAGGCGGGTGCATGGAAGGCATAATCCCAGGCTGCCCTGTGCAGCGTGTCAACGGCTTCGTCGTACAATCCCAGTGCTTTCAGGGTGATCCCCTGAAGGTACAGTGCCTCGCAGTCCGACGGTCTCGTATAATCCTTCGCCAGCCTGGAGATCGCATTGCTAAAATGCTTCCGGGCATTCAGGTAATCCCCGTTCTTGAGAAGGATGTTCCCGACAGAAATGTTGGTACGGGTATCGAGGGGATCGCGCCGGAGGACTTCCGCGTAATAATCCATCGGGTCGATCCTCGGGTTATGGAACTGTTCGATGCGCTTGCCCGTAAGGTATAATTCCTCGATATTGGCAATATCCCCGGGCGGAAGCGGTGCTTCCACCGTCTCCGGAAGCTCTTCCTGGTATTCTATTTCAACAGGCTGATAGGACACCAGTATTTCGCCTGTACCCGTATCTGACATTTCCGTGTATAGATCGGTCAGCGCGAATGCTTCTCCTGCTTTGATCGATTCAGTAAAAGCCGATTCCGGCGATATCCTCACAATCTTTTCGAATATCACCTCATCCCTGTTTTTCAGTATGATCCTTGCCCGGTCGATTTCGCGGGTGGAATGATAGCCCAGGAAGATCCTGTTGCCCTCCCGTTCTTCCAGGTTGACAGCGCCGTTCAGGTTGGCATTCTTAAATCCCCCGATATCCCTGACAGGGTACCAGTACTGCCGGATGATCTTGGTCTCATAGGGTTTGATCCAGCTGTAATCGGGCTGATTGTCCGAATATGCACCGGTCATGATCTCCACATAGGGACCTGCATTTTCGGTGAGCCTGGCCTCGGTGGCCTGTCCCCGCGGACCCGAACCCCACTCCCAGAGCTTTGCCCCCTTCACGATGTGGTGGTCGCCGATATGCACCGTTCCGGTCTCTTTCCCGTGATCGTAGCCGCCCATGAAATCCTCCTTCAGGTCATATGCAAAGAATGATGCGGATCCGGGAGAATTCACCCACCAGCTCACGTCGACTCCTTCCGTGAAATCCTGTCCCCGGTAAACTTCCCTCGAAACGGGCCAGTGCGTGAAATCATTTTTTGCATGATAGGTGGCAACCTGTACGCTCGGCGGGAAGATCACCTGGTAATTCTTATTCGTATGGACCGCCACATTTGCCCAGTAGAGGAAGGAGTGCGTTAAGGGAGTGGGATTATGGATCTTGATCATCGCCTCGAAATAGGATTTCCCGGGGAATGCGGTGATCCCAACGGTCCACCTCATGCGGTGGCGGGGTTCGGTTTCACCGATCCAGACAGTCTTGCTTCCGTCTTCATTTTCAACCAGTTCGTAATCGACCGGCAGAAAAGAGGATGCCCGGTGGTGATGCAGCACGCACCATTCGATTCCCCCCGATACCCACGCACCGAGCATCCCGATATTGGATGGCTTCACAACGTCGTTTTTGTAAATGAAGTTGTACCCGTTACTCAGGTCTGTCGCATAATACAGCTTCCCCCCGATCTCCGGAGTGACACAGAGCCTGATGTATTCATTTTCAAGCACCAGGGCTTTCCACGCCCGGTCACTCTTTTCCGTGCCGATCACGTCCTTCATCCCGTAGGGATAAATGACCCTTGAGGCACCCTGGTAGGATCCCCCGTCGAAAAACATCGGGTTTTTATCAGGAGGGGCCACCGGGTAGGTGGGCAGGATCCATTCCGTTTCGGTAAGGCGTACCTGTGCGCAGAGGCTTCCGGTGATCCCCGCGAGGATCGCAAGGGACAGGCACAAACGGATGTGCCTCATCACCTTAAGATTATTTGCGTTCATTGGATTTCATTTGTATGGATAAGAGAACTAGTTATTCAACATATGGGCAGCCCAGACATTCGCCGGATCAAGTTGCACGGCCTGTGCAAACTGGGTCCCGGCTTCCGTAACGCGGCCCATGCCCCGATAGGCGAGGCCCCGCAGGTAGTGGCCCTGTGACAGGCGGGCGTTCCCGGTTGCACCCCTTTCGAACGACCGGAAAGCATCCCTGTCCCCGGTCCGGCCCGCAAGGTCAAGCAGGGCCGCAAATTCCCGCTTAGCCTCTTCAGTACGTCCCAGTTTGCGCAAGGCCAGGCCTTTTTCATAGTGGAACTCTGTCCCCGCGACCAGTTCCGAAGCGGCCGATTCGTAAGAGGTCCGTGCGGCGTCACCATCACCCTTGCCTTCAAGGTATGTCCCCATCAGGTAATTCATCTGAGCCCTCCTTTCGCTGCCCCACCTCCCGATCGGGTAATCCATCGCCATACGCAGATCACCTATGGCTGCATCGTACCTGCCTTCACCGGCATTCCTGAGGGAACGGAGGATGAACGCGTCGCAATACACATCCCTGAGTGTGCGGGCCCCTTCGGTTTCGACGAATGTGGTGCTGGTCAGGATATCGATCGCCTCATCATACTGTCCGAGGAGCACAAGGATTTCCAGCTCCCTGAGCAGGGTAGCGGTTTTCTGCATGGAAATCTCCCGGTTGCCCGCAAAAATCTTTTCATACCTATCCTTCGGAAGTACTCCTGCCTGCTCCAGGATCATGTCATATTCGTACATCAGCCTCGGGTCCTCCCGGTTATTGGCAAAGGCATCGCCATACAGGGATATCGACCTGTCGAGGTCCCCCCTGTGTTCCTGGGCGGCCAGGGCCAGGTTGCGCTGAACGATGTAAAAACTGTCGTCCAGTGAAAGGGATTTCTCCCACATCGCCACCGCCTTTTCAGGCTGACCTTCATAGAACATGTTGCCCAGGTAATAGTATGCCATGGCATCACCGGGGCGATAGCTGATGGCCTCGGTCAGGGCTGCAAGCGATTCATCCCTGAAAGGAAAACAATAGGTATGCGGCATGGACTGTGCAGTTTCGAAATACTCCATCGCTTTATCCCGGTTGTCCAGCTTCGACCAGAAATAGCCCAGGTAATAATAGATCATGGGGAATGTATTTCCCTTCTCCGCGATTCGCTCCAGCACACCGATCGCCTCCTCATATAAACCGCAGTTGGAATAGACGGCAGCCAGTTCCAGGTAGGAATGCTCCCGGTCCGCCATGATCCTGTCAAGTTCTTCAAGAACGGAACCGGCTTTGCTTTTCTTGTTCCTTGCGGAAAGAACAAGGGCCATCTCATTCCGTGACTGGTAATCGAGCAGGTCTTTTTCCATGATTTCCCCTGCCAGTACCTCAGCTTCGTCCAGCCTGCCGAGCTTTCTCAGGACCGCCACCCTGAGGTTAAGGGCTTTCAGGTTGTTGATGTCCGTGCTGATCGCCCGGTCGATATGACCGAGGGCCCGTTCGAAATCCCCGTTCCCGCAATCCATTTCGGCAAGCTGGTGGTAGGCCGGAGTGTTCCAGCCGGCATTCCAGGTGGCGTCATACAGGTTGTCATAGGCCTCCTTGTTTTTGTTCAGCCTTCGCTGGACAACGCCCAGGTAGTAAAGCGCATCGCTGTCTTTCGGCCTTGTATAGCGCATGGTGATCCTGTCGACCGCGGTCTGCAGGTATTTTTCGGCTTCAGCATATTTCTTGTCACCCAGGCTGAGAATACCGAGCTGGGTATTCACCCTGTAATCTCCCGGGTCGCGCCTGAGGGCCTCGAAATAGTATGGATAGGGGTCTAATGAAGCATTGTGGAACTGGTTCAGCCGAAGACCGTGGTAGTAAAGTTCCTCTACGGATCCGACATCTTCAGGAGCCGGAGGTGTTGTGATGGGCTCGGGCATTGGATTTCCCGGAGGAGGCAGGATCTGGTATTCCATTAACAGGTTATCCGATGCATCCAGGAACGTAAATTTCAGGTCTTCTTTCGCCAGAATCCCTTCAATTGTCAGGTCCTTTAAATAGGGTTCGAGCGGACTGATATCGATCGTTTCAGTGAAGACCTCGCGTCCCTTGTTGGTCACCCGTACCCTGGCATTCTGAAACAGGCGGGTTGCGTTCAACCTGATGGAGACCTCCCCGTTCTCCCCGGCAATGAAATTCAGCGCACCGTTTTCGTTCGCCTGGATGAGTCCCCCGAGATCCCGGATCGGGAACCACTTCATGGTGATGTCTTTGCTTTCATAGGGCTGCAGCCAGCTGTAATCTGGCTGGTTGTCGGTATATGCCCCGGCCATCAGCTCGATATAGCGTCCGCTTGAATCCGTAAGACCGTCATTGATGATCCTTCCTGAAGCATTGTTGCCGTCGGCCCAGTATTTCATCCCCGGGCAAATATGGTGGTTCCCCAGCCATGCCGTACCCGCCTGCAACCCATGGTCATATCCACCAAAGAAGTCTTCCTGGGGATCCCAGGAGAAGAAGGAGGAAGGGACAATTGTGTTTTTCCACATGCTGATATCCATACCAGTGTAATCGACACGGTTGTAGCGCCTGTCGGCTATGGGCCAGGTGGTCATTTCATTTTTATGGTGCTGGGTCACATATTCCACGGAAGGTGGAAAAATGACCTGGTAGTTGGTATCGCAGTGTACGGAAGGATTCGTCCAGAACAGGAAGGAGTTGACATTGGGCATCGGATTGTAGGGACGCGCAGTCATTTCCACAATTGAAGAGTTCGGGTACATGGTGAACCCTAGATACACACGCATCCTGTGGATATTTTCTGTATAGGCCATCCAGACCGTGGCGCTGCCGTCCGGGTTTTTCTCGATTGTGTAATCCATAGGCGCTACGGTATTCGCCCCGTGGTGATGTGGAAATCCCCATGCATTCCCCCCCGAAATCCAGAAACCCAGCATCCCGATCATCGAAGGCTTGATCACATCGTTCCGGTAAAAGAACTTGTAACCGTTCGATTTGTCATATGCTTCATATATCCTTCCCCCCAGTTGCGGCATGACCCCGATCTTGATATAATCGTTCTCGAGGTAAACGATGTGATAGTTCCTGTCCTCCTTTACCTGGGTCATGTTGTCGTCCACCGGGTAGGGATAGGACCTGCGCTTGACCCCCTGGTGCGCCCCGCCTTCGTAAAACCTCGGCATCGGGTTGGGCGGATTCATCAGGTAGGTCGGTATGGAGATGCTGTCTTCCCACACGGTCAGCATACCGGTGAGTTTTTCCTGCTTACAACCCGGCAGGGAGAAAAGGATGAGGATAAAGGCGGAAAGCAGGATGAGACCTGCAAGCGGCTTGTTCAAGGTGATTTTTTTCATTTCTGTCTGTTTAACTGTATCTTCTGAATGATCGGTCATGAATTTATTTTCTCCCGGGAAGGGTCTTTTCAACCGGAAATACTCGCCCTTTCCAGGATCTTGATGTTCCCGAGTTTATATCTTTTATTCCCGTCATCCCCTTCGTACGGTAATTCCAGGGTGGGAGTGCCATCTCTCCTTCCGGCCGAGATAAAGATCTCGCAGTCGCCTGCAGGTACATCCCTGAAATTGTCTCTCCGGGGATCTGTATAAAGGGGTGCGACGGTGAACCGCGAATTTTGCGTAAAAGTCAGGGCTTTCCCGGGAGCGTCGACCCGAAGGTCCTTCATATCGAAGCTTTCATCCACAAGGACGGAGATAATCCCCCCTTTCAGATCTTTGATCGTCAGGCACGGGAATCCGCCCGGGTAGCATGGTGCCACACCGGCGTTCGCCCAGCCGGCATTGATTTCAAAGGGCGCTCCGGGCCTTATCTGCTTCGGCCAGGTGACTGACCGGAGCTGGAGCCGGTACCCCAGCCTCAGGTTGATCCGGTCAATGGCATCCCTGTTTTCGTCAAGGAATTCCCTGGGCCACCAGTGGATGGACATATAGCTGGCATGGTATTCCTCAACAGACTGTACGAACAGATCCTTGTCCCAGGCCCCTTTCCTGACGGAGCTTCCGTAATGCTCATGTTCCAGGATTACGGGCAGGGTCGGCCAGAACAGTTGTGCCATTCCGGAGTGAAACCATGGCGCCGGTTTGGCCGTCTGGTCCCAGCTCGGCATAGGCATTCCGTAATTCTGGACCAGGATGCTGTCATCCCGGATCGTAACACCCTTTGAAAATGCATAGTCCGAGATCGGGAAGCGATTGCCCGGTGCATCATGCCCCACAAAATCATCGCTGATGCAAAGGAGCGTGTTTTTAAAGTGCCTGCAGTAGATATCGATGTGCTTGCTGATCACATCCAGTCCATATTCGATATGGGTCGAATGTGCCGTATGGCCTTCCCCCCATAATCCGTAATGGCCGATATCGACGAACGCCACATTGGGATTGCCGTCGTACCGCCGGGCCATCGCTGAAATGAAGTTCTCAACTTTCTCAAGGAATACAGGGTCGTTGAAGTCAGGTTCCCACAGCATTTCACCTTCCCTCCTGCCCCAGTCATACCCCTTCGCCCCTGCTTTTTCAACCCACTGTGGAGTGGCGTACCGGATCCCGCTTTCCTGCGCGGTGATCCTGAAGGCAACTTTTTTGCCCGCGCTGATCCATCTCTGGGCGGGGGTATCAAGTACCTCCCAGTGATATTTCCCTTCTTCATATTCAATGAACGACCAGGGAATCCTCAGGTAGACGACCGATAATCCCGGGAAATCATCCACCGTATCCGATGGTTCGAGCCTTGATCCGTAGTTCCGGAGTCCGTTCGAATAAAAGTGCAGGGTCCATCCCATGTCGGGATTGATCAGGGCTCTGCCGTGATCCGTGGGATTTACCGTTTCTGTATCATCTGCACGCAACGATCCTGCAAATGGGTGGAAGCCCTGAAGATTGGTAAAAACTGCCGCCCCGGCCATTCCTGTCCGGTTAATAAATTCCCGCCTTCTCATATTGAAAGGTATAAAATGTTTTCAATCATGTGAGAGAATAAGAAACGGAATCAGCTTACGCTGAGGCTGTCCCGTTTCTTATTCTGTAATCGAATGATCATGGTTTAATAACCAGGATTCTGTACCAGGTTTGGATTGGACTGGATCTCGGTCGCAGGGATCGGGAAAATGGTCCTGAACGGTTCGCTGTCATAATCCTTCCACTTTGTACGGGATGTCAGGAACTTGCCGAACCGGATCAGGTCGGTCCTGTACCGGCATTCCCACAGAAACTCCTTCGACCATTCCTCCAGGATATCATCCATCGTCATATCAACCAGGGGCTCGGGTACGGCAAAATTCCTTGCCCTGACCGTATTGATCAGGTCGGTTGCTTCAGCAGTGCTCCCCAGGCGGTACAGTGATTCAGCTTTTGACATCAGGACTTCTGCATAGCGCATCAGGACGATGTCGTTCCTGCCATATCCCCTTCCCCCGGATACCACGGATTCAGGATCAGGCACGTACTTCACATTGACCAGGCCCTCGTGATCGGCTGCGTTATTTACGTTATCGATCGGGATGATGGTCATTAATGAATCGCCCTGGGGAGATTCCTGCAGGCCGATCAGGATGAGCGACTTCCTGTAATCATTGTCGACATATGCTTCGTAATGCTGCATCAAAACACTCGGTCCTCCCCACCCGTTAAAGCTGAAACCATATTTATATTTCAACGGGAGCCTCATGTTCAGCTGGTTGATCCAGTTGCCGCCCCGGTTGGAATCACCGCCTCCCCTGGCATTCCGGTTGATATTGTCCTGGGATATGGCAAAAATGATTTCAGGACAATTTTCATTTTCCGGCACGAAATTGTCACTGATGCTGGGAGCCAGTGAATAGACCTCTGAACCGATGATCTCATTGCAGACGTCGATGCAATCCTGCCAGCGGGGGGTGCCGGTGTATACCTCCGCATTCAGGTACAGGCGGACCAGCATTGCCTGGGCGGTTTCCTTTGCCACGCGCGGGTAATAATTCTGCCTGTTCACAGTACTCAGGGAAGGTAACAATCCAATCGCATGCTGAAGTTCAGATTCAATAAATTCAAATACTTCTGTACGCGATGAATTGGTGGGAAGATTGGCCGGATCAAGAGCTGCTACGGTGACGATGGGTACATTCCCGAAATAATCGCAGAGGTAAAGGTATTCCCATGCACGTATGGCCCTGACTTCAGCTGCGATAACATCACCGTTCTCAACGGTTATCCTGTCCAGGATATCCAGGAAAGAATTTGCTGCCGCAATTGCGCGCATCAGGTACTGGTATGTAACGGTCGTCCTTCCATGCGCGGCATCCCAGGTATGCAGGTGGAGATCGAAAAAGACTCCCCCGTCATACCATGCTCCGTTCCCCCTGGTTGGCACCATCCCGTGATCGGTGGTGCATTCGTTCAGCTGCCATGGCCACCACCAGTTCTCCACGTACATCAATTTCAAGTATACATTGGTCAGCCCGGTCAGCACCTGTTCTTCAGTCTGGTAATATTCCTCAGCGTTGATCCTGTCGTACACCACCTCATCCAGGTCGGTGCAACTGAAACAGAAGCCAAGGATGATTGCGGAAGTTATGATCTTATACTTTTTCATTTTACGATGTATTAATGTTAAAACTTGGTTCAGAAGCCCACGCTGATACCCACGATGAAGTTCCTGGGCTTCGGGTAAGCCATGTAATCGATGCCTCCGTTGACCTCCGGATCATACCCGGAATACCTTGTCAGCACAAATAAATTCTGGCCGGTCACATACAGGTACAGGTTGGAGAAAACACTGTTCGGAGCAAGATTAAAGTTATATCCAAGGTTCAGGTATTCCAGGCGGAGAAACGATGCATCCTGCACCCATTTCGATGAAAAAACATTGGCCTGTCCGTAAGCAAGGCCATCATCAAGTGCGGCTTGTGAAGCATTGAATCCCGGGATCCTGGTTTTATTCTGTATCGCGAGGGCCGTACTGTTCAGGATCTCCGCACCGGCGGTACCTCTCAGGAAGCAATCCAGGCTGAATCCTTTGTAATTGATTTTGGTACCCAGACCGAATAAATAATCAGGGTGGTAAGACCCGATATAGGTCCTGTCGCCACCGACAGTGATTTCGCCATCATTGTCAAGGTCTTTAAACTCCTGGGTTCCATCTTCACCCACACCGGTATACTCATAGCCGTAGAAGGTTCCAAGCGGCTGACCGGGAACAATGATCATACTCGTAAAACCGCTGAAACCAGCAGCCCTGACTCCTCCGAAGTATATGGCTTCGGTATTCCATGTTTCATTGGACAAGGAGGTGACTTCCTGGGCATTATAACTGAAGTTCCCGTAAATGTCCGCACTGAACGAACTTTTCGATACAACAATGCCGTTAAACTCAAGTTCGACTCCCTGGTTTTGGATTCCGCCAACATTTGCCAGTATGCTGGGGACCTCCGCGGGAGAAGGAACATCAAATCTCAATAACAGGTCATTGGTCTTTTTCCGGTAGACATCAAAACTACCGCTGATACGGTTGTTCAGGACACCGAAATCGATACCCACATTGGACTGGGCGGTCGATTCCCATTTCAGGTCCGGATTGAAATTCTGGTCCGGGCCTACAGCCACATAGACTTCTCCCCCGATAATATAGATATATTCACCTGGACTTAGGGTCGCTAGGGAATTATAGTTCCCGATCGACTGGTTGCCCGTGACGCCGTAACCGATACGCAGTTTCAGATTAGATAAGACTTTGCTGTTGACCAGAAAATCTTCCTCCGAAAGTTTCCATGCAAAAGCCATCGATGGGAATGTCCCCCATTTATTGTTCGCACCAAAGCGTGATGAGCCATCCCTTCTGACTGTCGCCGTCAACAGGTATTTATCATGGAAACTGTAGGTGGCCCTTCCGAAAAACGATATCAGCCTGTTGCTGCTTTTACTGGTTTGAACCGGATTCTGGTTTACACCCGCACCTAAATTGTTGTAAGTGGTTGCATCGGTTATAAAATCCGAGGCAAAGATATAGGAGCCCGTGTAGAAAAAGTCCTGGTAAGAATACCCTAAAACAGCATTCAGGTTATGGTTTTCCCCTAAACGCTTATTAAAAAGCAGGTTGGACTCCAGTAGCTTGGAGTAGTTATTCTGGCCCTGCTGTGAAGCCATGCCATGGTCATTCATTCCGACCTGGCTGTTGATCGGTGCATAGAAATACCTGTTGATGAACTCCTGGGTAAAGCCCACATTCGTATTAAAGTTTAAGAAACTGGTGAGTGTTACATCAACCATCATATTACCGATTACTCTTTTTGTCTCAGCAATGTCGATGAGGGTGTTTGCCTGTTCCACCGGGTTTAGGTTCAACGGTCCCCTGTAGGTGTACTCACCGTTGGCATCTTTGACCGGAAGCGTGGGATCATAACCCAGTGCATCGCGGATGACTCCCCCGTCATACTGGCTTCCAGTGCTTTCCGGATTGGCTCCCCTGTTGCTTTTCATGCTGGCCCCTGACATGAATAATTTTATATTCACCCGGTCTTTGAGTGCATTCTGGTTCAGG
>Ga0272443_10003545_pt1 | contig 18221 bp, 19 predicted proteins | sample SSMAcet12_FD_193581 | JGI IMG/M metagenome (GOLD analysis project Ga0272443, IMG submission 193581) | Marine sediment archaeal communities from Little Sippewissett salt marsh, Falmouth, MA, United States - SSM-Acet-12 | ecosystem: Environmental > Aquatic > Marine > Wetlands > Sediment ... | reverse complement strand
GGCCGCGGTCGACGACTACATCCCGCTGCCGGACCGCGAAGAGGATAAGCCGTTCCTGATGCCGGTCGAGGACATCTTCTCGATCAAGGGGCGCGGAACGGTCGCCACCGGTCGTGTCGAGCGCGGGAAGATCACCCCCGGAATGGAGATCGAGATCGTCGGCGTGCACGACGAGACCGAGAAGACGGTCGCGACGAGCCTCGAGATGTTCAACAAGACGCTCGATTACGCGATCGCCGGCGACAACGTCGGGATCCTGCTGCGCGGAATCGACAAGGACGAGATCGAGCGCGGTCAGGTCATCTCGGCGCCGAAGTCGATCACCCCGCATACCAAGTTCGAGGGCGAGATCTACGTCTTGACGAAGGACGAGGGAGGCCGGCACAAGCCGTTCTTCACCGGGTACAAGCCGCAGTTCTTCTTCCGAACGACCGACATCACCGGGACGATGATGCTCCCCGAGGGCGTCGAGATGGTCATGCCCGGGGACCACGTCAAGATCAACGGCGAGCTGATTCACCCGGTCGCGATGGACGAGGGGCTCCGATTCGCCGTCCGCGAGGGCGGGAAGACGATCGCCTCCGGCGTCGTCACGGCGATCCTCGAGTAGGGGAGCAACCATGGCGAAGAAGGGCGAAGCGGTCATTCACGTCACCCTCGCGTGCAGCGAGTGTGGGCGCCGCAACTACCACACACGGCGCAACAAGAACAACACCCGCGGCAAGCTCGAGCTGAACAAGTACTGCCGCTGGGATCGGAAGCATACGCTGCACAAGGAGGTCTAGCACACGGCCGGCGAGAATCGACGGCCGCGCAGACGCCACAGGCCCTTAGCTCAACTGGCAGAGCGTCCGACTCCAAATCGGAAGGCTGGGGGTTCGAGTCCTCCAGGGCCTGCAACCGAACGGTGGAGCAAGGAGTGAGCCGATGATCGAGCGGATCGTGAACTACCTCAAGGGCGTCCGGGCAGAGGTCGCCCGCGTCAGCTGGCCCACGCGCAACGAGGTCATCTCGTTGACGGCGTTGATCCTGCTGTTGACCGTGGTGGTCACGGTCTACATCTGGGGCGTCGACGGGATCATCGGGACGCTCCTGCGCCTGTTCGTCTCATAGGAGAATCGGGCACAGTCATGCGATTGAAGAAGTGGTACGCCATTCAGACCTACGCCGGGTCCGAGTTGAAGGTCAAGGAAGACCTCAACGAGCGGATCGAGAAGCGTGCGTGGGAGAAGGCCGTCGAGCGGTTCACGATCGACGGTGAGCAAACCTACTTCCTCGTTCCGGTCGAAGAGGTGATCACGTCCCGAAGCCGTCGCGGTGCCGGGTCGGAGTACCGGATTCCGTACGAGTACGACTTGGTGGCGAAGCCGAACGAGCGCGTTCAGCGCGGCGAGGTCATCGCGCGGAAGCCCCCTCGACACATGGAGGAGGCCGCCAAAGTCATCGAGGTGGAGTCGCTCCAGCGGGTGATCGTCGAGATGACCAACCGCAACGAGGAGGTCTACCTGATCCCTGCGGAGAAGCGGATCCGCCGTGATATCCGGGTCGGCGAAAAGATCCGCAACGGCGTGCCGCTGACATCCGATTCCGACGAGCAGTTCGTCGTCATCAACCGCGGTGCGATCGTCAGCCGCGACAAGGTACGGCGCGTGACGTTCGAGTACGAGGACGGCAAGGAGAAGACGCGGATCATCCCCGAGAAGTACATCGTCAAGGTACGCAAGGGGATCGATCTCGCCGCCGGCGATCGGGTCGAGTCGGAAGACCAGATCGTCAGCCGCGCTTCGGGACTCCTGAAGGTAAAGGAATACAAGGACAAGCGGATCGTCACGATCCAGCGCATCGAGAAGCGCCGACTCTTCCCCGGCTACGTCTTCGGGCGACTGGGCCTCGAGGAAGAGGAGATGATGTCGCTGATCGATGGGATCAAGGGCGCAGTACGCTACGTCGGATCCCGCTACAAGCCGATGCCGATCGAGGGCCCGGAGATGAAGCTGATCAAGCGAAAGGCCGGACTCCTCGCGGTACCGGTTGCCGCTGCGGCGACTTCGAGCGAGGCGCCGTCCGAGCCGCGGATCGAGATCGACTTCACCGTCGGCGAGGTCGTCGAAATCGTCGAGGGACCGTTCGCGGACTTCACCGGCTCGATCAAGGAGATCGACAAGGACGCCGAGGAAGTGACCGTGATGGTCAAGATCTTCGGCCGCGAAACCCCGGTGCGTCTCGGTTTCGAGGGCATCGAGAAGCTGTAGCAGGCGAACGCAGGAAGAAAGGGGAGGAGGCAAGATGGCGAAGAACGCGATTGCCAAGATCAATCTGCATATCCCGGCGGGGCAAGCCACGCCGGCGCCTCCGGTCGGACCCGCACTCGGCGAGCATAAGCTCAACATCATGGACTTCTGCAAGAAGTTCAACGACGCGACGAAGGGTGAGCCCCCCGGGACGATCATCCCGGTCGTCATCTCCGTATACCTCGGAGGGACGTTCGACTTCATCCTGAAGCAGCCTCCGGCCGCGGAGCTGATCAAGATGGCGGCGGGAGTGCAATCCGGATCGGCCGAGCCGAACCGGATGAAGGTCGCGCGGATCACCCGAGAGCAAGTCCGTCGGATCGCCGAGCGCAAGCTGCCCGACCTGAACACGTACAAGATGGAGTCAGCGATGCGGATCATCGAGGGAACGGCGCGTAACATGGGAGTCGAGGTGGTGGAAGGGTGAAGCGGAGCAGACGATATCAAGGAGCCGCGACGCTCGTCCCTCCGGACACCCAGTTCGGCATCGACGAAGCGATCGAGAAGCTGAAGGGCGGTGCGACGGCCAAGTTCGATGAGACCGCCGAGGTGACGCTGAGCCTCGGAATCCGGCCGAGCCAGGTCGTCGTGCGTGGCACGGTCAACCTCCCGCACGGTACCGGGAAGACGGTGCGCGTGCTCGCGTTCGCCAAGGGTGAGAGCGTCGCCGAGGCCGAGCAGGCCGGTGCCGACTACGTCGGCGGCGAGGATCTGGCGAAGCAGATCCAAGAGGGCTGGTTCGAGTTCGACAAGGTCGTCGCGACGCCGGACATGATGCCGGTGGTCGGGAAGCTCGGCAAAGTCCTGGGGCCGCGCGGCCTCATGCCGAGCCCGAAGACCGGCACGGTCACGAAGGACGTGGGCGCGGTCATCGGCGAGCTGAAACGCGGGATGGTCGAATTCCGGACCGACCGGTTCGGCGTGGTCCACACGGTGTTCGGGAAGACGTCTTTCGAGGCGAACGCGTTGAAGGAAAACCTGCTCGCCGTGATCAACGCCATTGCCGAGCGGAAGCCGGAAGAGGGGCTGAGGGGACGGTACATGAAGAAGGTGTGCGTTGCCTCGACGATGGGACCGGGAATCAACCTCGACTCCGCAGAGGTCCAGGCTATCGCGGACGCAGCGAGCTAGGAGAACGAGATGCCGACACAGACCAAGATCGACGAAGTCGCCCTTCTGAAGGAGAAGCTCGAGAGCGCCGTCTCCCTGGTGCTGGCGGACTATCGTGGGCTGACAGCCAACGAGATGGTCGAGCTGCGTGAGAAGTTCACCAAGGAGGGACTCGAGTACCGCGTCGTCAAGGATACGCTGGCACGGATCGCCGCGACGGAGACGGGGATCGAAGGACTCGCCGAGCTGTTCGCGGGGCCGATTTCGATCGCCTTCGGGTACGAGGATCCGGCGGTCGCGTTCAAGTTGAGCGACGAGTGCCGGAAGACCTACGCGCCCCGCTACGACCTGAAGGGCGGGGTGTTCGAAGGGGTGCTCATCCTCGAGGGCGACGTGATTCGCTACGCGAAGCTCCCGTCGCGCGAGGAGCTCCTGGCGAAGCTGGCGATGCTGCTATCGAGCCCGATGCGGGCGATGGCGTTCATGCTGCAGGCGAAGATCCGTGAGGTGGCTGTGCTCCTCGCCGAGGTCGCGAAGAAACGCGAGCAGGAGCCTGACCGACCGACGGCCTCAGACGCATCGGAAGAGCCCGCGGCGGAAGAACCGCAGGCGGAGAACGATGCGGAACCCGAAGCGTCGGAGGTGGAGCCGGAGTCCGAGGATCAGGATGCGGAGCAGCCGGAGCCCGAGGCTCAAGAGGCGTCCGAGGATCAGGAGGACGCCGAACAGCCCGAGGATCAGCCCGAAGAAGAGTCGAAAGAACCAGCACCCGAACAGGAAGAAGAGAAGCAGGAAGAGGAGGCATAGCGAATGGCAAAGGAAGACATCCTCCAGCAGATTGAGGAGATGTCGGTGAAGGATCTCGCCGAGCTCGTCGAGATGATCGAAGAGCGGTTCAACGTCTCGGCGGCGATGGCGGCTCCGGTCGCGGTGGCCGCTGCGCCTGCAGGCGCAGACGGAGACGGCGGTGCGGGCGGCGGCGCAGAGACGTTCAAGGTCGTCATGACCAGCGCCGGCCAGAAGAAGATCCAGGTCATCAAGGAGATCAAAGAGATCACCGGCAAGGGCCTCAAGGAATGCAAGGAGCTGGCGGACGGTCTCCCGGCCACGATCAAGGAAGACGTGGGTGGGGACGAGGCCACGAGCATCAAGGAGAAGCTGGAGGCGGCCGGAGCTGAGATCGAACTGCAGCAGTAACCGGAAGAACCACCGAGCGAAGAGCATGCTGCTGTTGCACGCCTGCCTTGAGGCGGCCGAGGCCGCCTTGAGGCAGAGCGTCCTTTTCAAGGGGAGATCATGAAACACCGAGAACGACGGTCCTTCGGACAGATCCAGGAGATCCTTCCGCCGCCGTACTTCCTTGCCGACGTGCGAACCTCGTTCAACGACTTCGTCGAGAACGGAATCGCGCGTGCGTTTGGCGATATCACGCCAATCGAAGGGCATGGCAAGGACGGCTTGGTGCTGGAGTTCGTCGATCCATACCTCGGAGAGGCGCGAAACTCCGAGTTGGAGTGCAAGGACAAGGACCTGACGTTCGCGCGGCCGCTGCGCGTGACCGCCCGCCTGCTTCAGGAAGGGAAGCTTCTACAGGAGACGGAGCTCTACATCGGTGACTTCCCGATGATGACGAGCCGCGGGACGTTCATCATCAACGGTTCCGAGAACGCGCTCGTCAACGAGCTGACACGCGCGCCCGGCGCCTACTTCACCCGGGAGGACGCCCGCCAGTACAAGGGGCACATCCTCCCCGAGCTCGGCGCGTGGTTGGAGATCCTCCTCGATACGCGGCGGATGACCCTGCGCGCGAACCTCGATCGCAAAGGGAAAGTCTCGGTGGCGACACTGCTCAAGGCACTCGGTTTCGACGAGGATCGGATCCGGCGGTACTTCTCGTTCGAGGTGACGCCGGTCAGCGCAGAGCGGCTTGAGCCGTACGTTGGATTCCTCTCGGCCGAGGAAATTCTCCCGAAGAAGGCCGAAGAGCCCATCTTGCTCGCCGGCCAGACGCTGGCCGAGGAACACGTCGCAGCGCTCGAGGCGGCGAAAGTCGGCTCGATCCGCCTGGTGAATCGCTACGTCCAGAAGGCGCTCGAAGAGGACCAGACGACGACGCAGGAGGAGGCGCTGCGCGCCGTGTACCGGCGGCTGCGCCCTTCCGACCGATCGTCGCCCGCCCAGATGGGCGAGTACCTCGAGAACCTGTACTTCCACCCGACGAGCTACCAGCTCTCCGAGGTCGGCCGGTTCAAGGTGAACCGGAAGCTAGGAATGGAACTGAAGCAGCCGGTCCTGTACCTCGCCGATATCGTGCGGACGGTTCGGCTTCTGCTCGAGGCGCCGACGAACGAGGCGCTTCTCGACGAAAAGGATCATCTGGCGAACAAACGGGTTCGTCTTCCGGGCGAGCTGGCGGAGAATGCGCTTCGAACCGGACTCGTTCGCATGGCGAGGATCGCACGTGACAAGCTGTCGAAGTATGCACTCGACGAGAAGGACACCATTCGACGCCTGATCTCAACACGAACGGTGCAAGGAGCGATCAACCAGCTCTTCTACACGGGGAGGTTCTCGCAATTCCTCGAGCAGACCAATCCGCTGACCGAGCTGACGCACAAGCGGCGGCTGAACGCGCTTGGTGGCGGGCTGACGAAGCGGCGCGCGAAGATCGAAGTCCGCGATGTCCACTCGTCGCACTACGCGCGAATCTGCCCGATCGAGACTCCGGAGGGGCAGAACATCGGACTGATCACCTCACTCGCCTGCTACGCGAGCGTGAACGACTTCGGCTTCCTCATCGCCCCGTACCGGAAGGTCGTGAACGGGAAGGTGACCGATGAGATCGTCTACCTGATGGCCGACGACGAGGAGCGGCATCACATCGCGCCCGCGACGGCGGCGATCGACAAGAATAGGAGGCTTCTCGGCGAGCAGGTCGAGGTTCGTACCGGCCGCGAAGAGGTCCGGATGGTTCCGCCGAAGCAGGTCGACTACATCGGGGTCTCACCGAAGGCACTGGTCGGTGTCTCCTCGGCGCTGATTCCGTTCCTCGAGCATGACGACTCCAATCGCGCCCTGATGGGAGCGAACATGCAGCGCCAGTCCGTCCCGTTGCTGCGCCCGGAGGCGCCGCTCGTGGGGACGGGCTTGGAACGCCAGGCGGCGATGGATTCCGGGATGCTCGTCGTTGCCGAGGCGGACGGCGTCGTCGAAGAGGTCGATGCGCGGCAGATCGTCGTCAAGAAGGGACGAAAGAAGACGATGTACCCGCTGGTCAACTTCGATCGCTCGAACCAGGATACGATCCTTCACCAGCGGCCGATGGTCGCCGAGGGCGACGACGTCAAGCTCGGCGACCTGCTTGCCGACGGCCCGTCGAGCGAACTCGGTGAGCTGGCGCTCGGCCGCAACCTGCTCGTCGCGATCATGCCGTACGAGGGGTACAACTACGAGGACGCGATCGTGATCAGCGACCGCCTCGTGCGAGAGAACCTGCTCGACTCGATCCATATCGAGGAGTTCGAGGTGAAGGCCGAAGAGACGAAACTCGGTCCGGAGGAGATCACCGCCGACATCCCGAACATCTCCAAGGAGGACCTGAAGAACCTCGACGAGGACGGGATCGTCCGCGAGGGGACGGTCGTTCGCACCGGCGATATCCTGGTCGGCAAGATCACCCCGCGCGGCGAATCGGAGCCAACCCCCGAGGAGAAGATCTTCCGCTCCATCTTCGGCGAGCGCGCCCGGAACGTTCGCAACACGTCGCTGCGGATGCGGCCGGTCGCCGGAACGGCGAAGGTGATCAAGGTCAAGAAGTTCTCCCGCGATGCAGGCGACGAACTCGATGCCGGCGTCAACGAGCTGGTGAAGGTGTTCGTGGCGCAGCGGAAGACGATCGGGATCGGCGACAAACTCGCCGGACGCCACGGGAACAAGGGCGTTATCTCAACCGTTCGACCGATGGCGGAGATGCCGTTCCTTCCGGATGGAACGCCGGTTGACGTGGTCTTGAACCCGATGGGTGTCCCATCCCGAATGAACCTCGGGCAGATCTTCGAGGCGAACCTCGGCTGGCTGGCCAACCTACGGGACGAGCTGGTCGCGACGCCGATCTTCGACGGAGCGAAGGAAGAGGAGATCCTCGAGCAGCTCCACGACGAGCGCGAGAAGGCCGGGCTCGCCGAAGGAGACAACTACGACGGGAAGGTTGTTCTCCGCGACGGGCGGACCGGCCTGCCGTTCGAGCGCCCGATCACCGTCGGGTACATGTACATCCTCAAGCTCGAGCACATCGCCGATGAGAAGATTCACGCCCGGTCGACCGGACCGTACGCGCTGATTACGCAGCAGCCGCTCGGAGGGAAGGCGCAGTTCGGGGGGCAACGGCTCGGAGAGATGGAGGTTTGGGCACTCGAGGCGTACGGCGCGGCGGCTCTCCTTCAGGAGATGTTGACCGTGAAGTCCGACGACACGCGCGGCCGCATCCAGTTGTACAAGGCGATTCTGAAGGGGGAGGAGTTCCCCGATCCGGGACTGCCCGAGTCGTTCAAGGTGTTGCTGCGTGAGCTTCGAAGCCTGGGCCTGTACCCGCGCGTCTACGATCGCAGCGATCATGAGGTCGATATCACCTAGCGACGCGGAAGAGGGCGAAGAACGTTCGGCGGGCTTCGTCCTCTTCCGCCGTTCTCCAGACCGAAGGCTGTATCTCCTCCTGCGCCACCGCGACGGCGGGCACTGGGCGTTTCCGAAGGGGCGGATCGAGCCCGGTGAGGACGAGCGGGATACCGCCGAGCGTGAGGTCGCCGAAGAAACGGGCATCGAGACACCTCGCCGAATCGGTGGCTTCCGCCGCGTCAGCGCGTATCGGTTCGAACGCGGCGGCCGGTCGATCTCGAAGACCGTCGTCTTCTTCCTCGGCGAGGCGGTTTCCGCAACGGTCTGTCTGTCCGACGAGCACACCGATGCTGCTTGGCTCGGCATGGCGGCGGCGAGAGAACGGTTGACGTACGCGGAGGGCCGTCGGATCCTCGATGAGGCGGAGGCGTTTCTGGAAGCGGCCGATTGACAAGTGGGAGGGATCGTGGAGAGCACACAGGAGTCCGCGAAGCGGCGAAGAGCGCGGAACGAGCTGGTGATGGGATATGCGGACTTGCCGATGAGACGATTCTTCGCGCTCGACCACGATGCGTACGAGGATGGAGTCCTGCCGAAGACGACGAAGGAGCTGCTCGGGCTCGTCGCATCGACGGTTCTCCGATGTGACGACTGCATCCACTACCACGTCGCCGAGGCCATCTCGGCGGGCGCGACCGCCGAGGAGATCGCTGAGACCCTCGGCATCGCGCTCGTCATCGGCGGATCGATCGCGATCCCTCACGTGCGTCGCGCGTTCGAGATCCTGCACGCGATCGAGGAAAGCGGCTGAGGAACGAAGATCAGCGCATGGCGACGGATCGATGCGTCGCCTACAATCACCGCATCACCGGCAAGAATGCGAGGAGGGACGTCCGATGGGAAGACAGGCGTTCATCGATCAGGCCCTGAGCGGTCTGCGCGAGAAGGGACTGTACAACACGATTCGCACGATTGAGGGTGCGAATGAGGCATGGGTAACGATCGAGGGGAAGCGCGTCCTCAATCTCTGCTCGAACAACTACCTCGGATTCGCGAACGACGAGCGGCTGCGAGCCGCCGCGAAGCGCGCGATCGACGAGTACGGGGTCGGGCCCGGAGCCGTGCGGTCGATTGCCGGAACGCAGAGCATCCACCTCGAGCTCGAGCGTCGGATCGCGGAGTTCAAGGGGACCGAGGCGGCGCTGTCGTTGCAGTCCGGTCTGTACGCGAACCTCGCTACGATCCCGCTGTTGATGGGCAAGGAGGACGTGCTGTTCACCGACGAGCTGAACCACGCGTCGATCATTGACGGGGTGCGGTTGACGAAGGCGCAGCGCGTGATCTTCCCGCACCGCGACATGAAGGCGCTGGCGGAGAAGCTCGAGGAGAACGTGGACTTCCCGAAGAAGCTGATCATCACCGACGGCGTCTTCTCGATGGACGGAGACCTGGCGCCGCTGCCGGGGATCGTCGAACTCGCAGAGCAGTACGACGCGATGGTCATGGTCGATGATGCCCACGGCGAAGGCGTCCTCGGCCGCAGCGGTCGCGGGATCGTGGATCACTTCGGTCTGCACGGCCGGGTGGATATCGAAGCGGGAACGATGTCGAAGGCGTTCGGCGTGATGGGGGGATACGTCGCCGGGAGCGCGAAGCTTGTCGAGTACATGCGGCAGCGGGCACGCCCGTTCCTCTTCTCGTCGGCGTCCACGCCGGCCGATGTCGCCGGGTGTATCGCGGCGATCGACATCCTCGAGGAGAGCGACGAGCCGGTTCGGAAGCTGTGGCAGAACGGCGACTACTTCAAGGCGAAGCTCGGGGAACTCGGTTTCGACACCGGCGTGAGCGAGACACCGATCACCCCGGTGATGCTCGGAGAGGCGGATACGGCGTGGGCGTTCTCGAAGCGGCTGTTCGAAGAGGGCATCTTTGGCACCGCGATCGCGTTCCCGACGGTCCCCCGGGGCAAGGCGCGGATCCGCGCGATGCTGTCCGCCGCGCACACGCAGGAGGACCTCGACTTCGCGATCGAGCAGTTCGCCACAGTGGGACGAGAACTCGGCGTAATCTCGTGACGCCGATCGAACCGATTCAAACGGAAGGTGCTCCCGCGGCGCTCGGCCCCTATGCTCAAGGGGCGAGCGCCGGGGAGTGGGTCTTCACCTCCGGTCAGATCCCGTTGACGCCCGATGGCGATCTCGTCACCGACGGACCGGAGGCGGCAGCCCGCCAGGTGCTCGACAACGTCCGCGCGATTCTCGCCGCGGGCGGCGCGTCGATGGCCGACGTCGTCAAGGTGACGCTGTACCTGAGAGACATGGGCGACTTCGCCGCGGTGAACGCGGTCTACGCGACGTACTTCTCCGATCCCCCTCCGGCGCGCACGTGCATCGAGGCGGCACGCCTGCCGAAGGATGCAATCCTCGAGATCGACGCGGTGGCGCGGGTGGCTCGGTGAACGAGCCGGCGCGGGCGGCCCGCTTCTTCGACGCCCACTGCGACACCGTCCTGAAGGTCGTCGATGACGGCGTCGATTTCGTGCGGGGGCGCGGCGATGCGCACGTGAGCTTCCCCGGCATGATGAAGGCGGGCGTGCGGGCGCAGATCTTCGCCTGCTTTGTGTTGAGCGAGCGCCACCCCGGGGAAGAGGCGGAACGCGCCGAGGCGCTGATCCAAGCCGTCGAGTCGATGGCGGACGGAACCGACGGAGGAATGCGCATCGCTCGCACTCGCGCGGAACTCGACGCGGCGTTCGACGGCGGGCCGATCGCGGCAATCCTCGGGCTCGAAGGCGCCGATCCGCTTGGAGGAAAGGCCGAGAATCTGCGCCGCTTCGCCGCGCTCGGCGTACGCGACCTGATCTTCGCGTGGCAGGACAACCCATTCTCCGGAACGGCATTCGGAAAGAACACCCCGCTGTCCCGGGAAGGGGAGCGGCTCGTCGGGCTCTCCGAGGAGCTTGGGGTGATGATCGATGTCTCGCACCTCTCCGACCGGGCGTTCGACGACGTCTGCCGAATGGCGAGGAGGCCGTTCATCGCCAGCCACTCCAACTGCCGGGTGCTCAGCCCGAACCTGCGCAACCTGACCGACCCGATGATCCGGCGGCTCGCTGACCGCGGTGGAGTCATGGGGATCAACCTTGCGCCCGCCTTCCTTGACCCGAAGGTCGATCGGTGGCAGAGCCCGCTTCTCAAGGCGGCCCAGCAACCGGGTGTCGGCGAACAGGAGCGGAGCCGGTTGCGTGAGGAAGCGTTGAGCATCCCGCGACCGTCGCTCGACTGGGTCGTTCGGCATGTCCTGCACGCGATCGATATCGGTGGCGAGGGCTGTATCGGTCTCGGCGGAGATCTCGACGGTATCAGCCAGACACCGGAGGGAATCGACGACGTCACCGGCTACCTGTCGTTCGCGCCGTTGCTTCGCAGGGCGGGGTTGGTCGATCGGCAGATCGAGAAGGTCTTCTTCCGCAACTTCCTGCGGGTCTTCGGCGAGGTGTTCCCCTAGCTCCGTACGCGGCGCCACCCGGCGTGTAGCGGGCCGAGGGCGGCTTCGTACCGCTCGCCGAGGACGGCCGGATCGATCGACTCGGGTTCGTTGTCCATCGTCGCGTACGGGATCGAGACGCCGCCGATCTCGATCGTTCCGTGGGGTGCACCGGTGAGCGTGCCCCAGTCGTCCGTCCCGTAGGTCCGCTCCATCTCCTCGCGCGGAACGGAGTGGGTGAGAATCCCGTCCTTCGCCTTCTCGTCGTATCGTGCGACGTTTCGTCGCCACGACTCGTCGAACGAGACGGAGACGTACAGGATGGCCGCCCGCTCGAGGATCGCGGGGGACAATCGAGCCAGCGCATCGGCGTAGCCCCGCGGTCCTCCGCGGGAGAACTCGACGATCAGTGTCCGGCGGGCGAGCGCGTCCGGCACCGAGAGCCGCGGCGCGACGCGATGGTTGATCTTGTCGATCAGGAACGGCCAAAGGCCGTCGTCGGCGACGGCGTAGTTCCCGTTGCAGCGCACGGAGTGCAGGCGGCCACGGCCGAGATCCTCCCAGATGTCGTCGTCCAGGAACCGCTCCCAGAGGATCGGGAAGTCATCGACGACATCGAACGGCGCGATCCGGAAGCGTTCGACACGCTCCTGGGGGTGGAGATGCTCCATGTAGTCGATGAACTCGCTCTTCCCGCTTGCCGGCCGCCCGAGGAGGAGGACGATGTCGAAGCTGTCCTGCAGAGCGCCGCGCGGCAGCCCATACGGGATCCCGAGCCACTCGACCAGATCTCGGACCACTCGGTCGGCGGGGCGATCGGCATCGATCCGATGGAGGAGGCTCGATTGCCGGGTGTGCCACCGGTCGAGCTCCGCGAGCATCGACTCGAGCGCGGTGCCGTCGACTTCGAATGCGGGCGTCCCGCGTGCCGCCTGACGTTCCAGGGAGCCGTCGATCGGGACCTCGAGGCGGACGTAGGCGTCGGGGACGGGGAGTGCCTGACGGACGGCCGCGTACGCTTCGACGAATCCGGGATCGTTGAGGACCTGCGAGTAGGCGAGGTGGACGCCGAGGTGCGACTCCTCGATGCAGAGAAAACCGCGGTCGACGATCTCCCGGATGCGAGCCCGTCGCTCCGGCAGTGCCTCGGCGATGGCGGCGGTCAACGCTGCACGATCGCGGAACAGGTCAAGCTTCCTGCATTCGACGACTTCCTTGACGAGCTCGGGAAGAACGCGGACACTGTGGGGGTAGAAGCGCTCTAGGAGAGCGAGGATCTCGCTCTTGCCGACCGCTGGAAGCCCCTCGACGATCACGTGGTTCACCGGACACCTCCTTCAAGCTGGGATTGTACGGGGCGGCGGGATGCAGTGCCCAGCGGTCGGAATCCGGGAGGCAGCTGCGGTCTCGCGATCCCGCGATGCTCCGGTATAATGGGCCACTTCGAAAGGAGCCTGTAGGATTGAAGAAACTGATAATCGTCGAGTCTCCGACCAAGGCGCGCACGATCGGGCAGTACCTTGGGAAGGAGTATCACGTTCTCTCATCGCAGGGACACGTGAGGGATTTGCCGAAGAACGACCTCGGGGTGGACGTCGAGAAGGGGTTCTCTCCGAAGTTCGAGACGAAGCGGAACAAGATCGTCTCCCAGCTGCGGGACGCGGCGAAGGGAGCGGAACGCGTCTATCTGGCGACCGACCACGATCGAGAGGGCGAGGCGATCGCCTACGACCTGTTCACGATTCTCAATCGCGTCGTCAAGGATGAGAAGGCCTTTGCCCGTCCGATCTTCAACGAGATCACCAAGCCGGTAATCCTCGATGCATTGCGGGATCCGGGCGACATCGACGGCAACAAGGTCGAGGCGCAGCGGACCCGACGGATCCTCGATCGGCTGATGGGCTACCTGGTGAGCCCACTCCTGTCCCGGACGATCGCCGGGAATCGATTCGCCGGGCTGTCCGCCGGTCGGGTGCAGTCGGTTGCCCTCCGGTTCCTGCGCGATCGGGAGGCGGAGATCACGGCGTTCGTGCCGGAAGAGTACTGGGAGATCGACGCCCACCTGACGGCCGGCGAGCCGTTCGTGGCGTCGGTCACGAAGCGCGACGGGGAGAAGCTGTCGATCCCGAACGGTGAGACGGCCGAGGCGGTCGTCTCGGGGATTCGAGCGGCGGGCGAGATCCGCGTGACGCAGGTCGACGAGAAGGAACGGAGGCGGAATCCTTCCGCTCCGTTCATCACCAGCACACTGCAGCAGGCGGCGTCGTCGCAGCTCGGATTCGCGCCGAAGCGCACGATGCGGATCGCCCAGGAGTTGTACGAGGGGATCGAGCTCGCCGACGGGACCGAGGGGCTGATCACGTACATGCGAACCGACTCGGTCCGCGTGTCGGATGCGGCGGTCGAGCAGGCACGCGAGGTGATCGCCTCAACCTACGGAGAGGAGTATCTTGCTCCGAAGGTGCGCACGTTCAAGAACAAGCGGCGGTCCCAGGACGCGCATGAGGCGATTCGCCCGACCGACGAGTCTCGTACGCCCGAGTCGATCGGGGAGTACCTCTCTCGGGATCAGCTCAAGCTGTACGGGCTGATCTACGGCCGGTTCCTTGCGACGCAGATGACCCCTGCGGTGTACCGGCAGCGGAAGATCGTCCTCACGGCGGGGGCGTATACGCTCGAGGCGTCGGGGAGTGCCCTGAAGTTCGACGGATTCCTTCGCGCGCTGCCGGACCAGAAGGCGAAGGAGAAGCCGATCCCGGCGGATGCGGCGGAAGGGGATGTGGCCGCGCTCGACGACCTCGTGACGCGGCAGAAGTTCACCGAACCGCCGCGCCGGTACAGCGAGGCCGGTCTGATCAACCTGCTCGAGAAGGAAGGCATCGGGCGGCCGAGCACGTACGCGTCGATCATCTCGGTCATCCAAGACCGCGGCTACGCGGTGCGCGAAGGGGGAAGCCTGCGACCAACCCTGCTCGGTCAGATGGTTGTGGACTTTCTCGAGCGGCACTTCGCCGAGACGGTCAATCCGCGATTCACCGCCCACCTCGAGGAGGATCTCGACGACATCGAGGAGGGAGACGTATCACGCCTTGACGCGCTGAACGAGTTCTACGGACCGTTCTCGGAACGCTTGGCGACGCTGGAGAGCGAGATCGACGACGGGGAGAACCGTGTCTTTCAGGTCCCATCGGACGTAACCTGCGACGTCTGTGGATCGCCGATGGAGCTGCGATACTGGAAGGGCTCGTTCTTCCTCGGCTGCACCGAGTACCCGACCTGTCGCAACACCGTCAACCTTCCCCATGACCTTCCCGTCCGCTACGGCGACGGGCGGATCGAGGTGAAGGAGGCACTAGAAGCCGCCGCGAACGAGCACGTGGAGACGATCCCGTGCGCGACCTGTGGTGGCGAGATGGAGCTCCGAACGGGGCGGTACGGACGCTACTACAAGTGCACGAATCCCGAGTGCGGGGCCACGGCGTCGGTCTCGACCGGCGTCCCTTGTCCGAGCTGCGGGGAGGGCGAACTCGTCGAGAAGTACTCGTCGAAGCGACGGAGGACGTTCTACAGCTGCAATCGCTATCCGGATTGCCGGTACGCGGTGAGCGACAAACCGGTCAAGGTGTGTCCCAGCTGTGGAGAGGGAGTGCTCGTCGAGAAGAAGGGCGAGGGGCTGCGCTGCACGAACAAGGATTGCGGGCACACTGAAGAGCTAGGGGAGAGCGAGGGGTGAGGGTAGAGGGGGTAGGAGACCCATCAGTCATGCGTCACAAGGGCGGCCAGCGGCCACGAGCTTGCCTCCGGGTCTCTCACAGGCTACGAGCCACAAGCCACCAGTGGTTCCTGCTTGATGAAGTGTCTTCGGAGGTGTTGGGGGTCGTACTTCTACTCCCTACCCCCTGATCCCTAGCCCCTGTCCCTGGCCCTACGCCGCTTCCGACAGGAGCTTGAACCACTCGAGCCGTCGCTTGAGCGACGAGTCCTGAAGCTTGGCGAGCGCTTCCTTCTGGATCTGGCGAACGCGCTCCCGGCTGATGCCGAACTCGATCCCGACCTCGTCGAGCGTCTTCGGCTGGTAGTCGTTCAGGCCGTATCGCAGCTCGAGGATCCGGCGCTCCCGTTCGGTCAGCCGTTCATCGAGAGCACGTTCCAGCTCCTGAACGAGGAGGTGCTCGAACGTCTCCCGCTCCGGCGACTCGACCGACGCGTCCTCGATGAAGTCGCCGAGGACCGAGCCGTCATCGTCATGGCCGATCGGCATGTCGAGCGAGGTCATGCTCTGCGCCGTCTTCTTCGCCTTGATGATGTTCTCGACGGTCGTATCGAGCTCGGCGGCGAGGTTCTCGGGTGTCGGCAGTTCACCGGTCTCCTTGAGGTAATTGCGCTCGACCTGATAGATCTTCCGGATCAGCTCGTTGATGTGCGTCGGCACGCGGATCGTACGCGACCGGTTGGTGATCGCGCGCAGGATCGCCTGGCGGATCCACCAGGTGGCATACGTCGAGAACTTGTAGCCCTTCGTGTAGTCGAACTTCTCGATCGCCTTCATCAGGCCGAGGTTGCCCTCCTGGATCAGATCCAGGAAAGGGAGGCCACAGCCGCGGTACTTCTTTGCGATCGAAACGACGAGGCGCAGATTCGCCTCGGCGAGCTCCTCCTTCGCTTGCGTGTCGCCGTTCTCGATGCGTTTGGACAGCCGAACCTCGTCTTCGCGCGTCAGGAGGGGAACGCGACTGATCTCGCCGAAGTACGTCCGGATCGGGTTGTCCGATCGCGAGCTACGCACGGCGGCCTTCCGATCGTCCTCCGGCTTCGCGCTGAGATTCTTGCTTAGGTTGATCGTTGCCTTCGACTCTCTCATGACTCTCCTAGCAGCTATCTTCAATCAGACAGAATCGGGATGCCGCATGGGCCCCCGATACACTAGTATCCGCCTGTAGTACCCTTCAATTCGCGCTTACAAAGCGCTCATTCACGCGAGCATCAGTATAGCACAACTGCGAAAAGAAGTGAAGAGGACAGCCGCGCCCGTCGGTCGCAGGGCATGCGGTCGGGACTTCCGGGGCTACGATCGAGGAAGGAAAGCGATCAACGCGGCGACGCCGAGACCGACGAGGATCCAGAGCGTGGAGACGTCGGCGACCGGCACCGGAGGCCGGCCGCGGCCGACGGCCACGGCGACGCCGACCGAGATCTCCGGTGTCAACGTCCAGACGACCGGCAGCGGCTCGATCGAACGCGCCTGAAAGACGATCGCGAGCGAGTCCAGAACCCATGCCTGGACTCCTGCCCTCAGGTTCAGGTGAGGAACTCCGGCCCATGTCGAGCCGACGTGATGCCACCGGCCGGTGAGACCGCCTCCGGCGAAGAAGCTGGCGGGCCCGAGCCACCCCTTGACGAGCAAGGACGCGCTTCCCTCGAACAGGCCGGGAAACGACGAGGGGTAGGTTCCGAGGTCGAGTGCAACGGTCAGATTGCGCGACAGGAAGGCCTCGGCGGACAGCACCGAAAAGGACCCGGACCAGTCGACCGGGAAGCCGTACGGAACGCCCACGGCGAACCCCACCGAGAACGGGGCCGGCGCGAGGTCCGCCGCGCAGGGCGCGGCCGCTGCGAGGCCGAGCAGAAGCAGGAGCATCAGGATGCGAATTCTCATGCCGTGCCACCCCTTTGTCTCTGCGATGCTACGCGTCGATACCGCATAGACGGAGGCCGCCCGACCCTCGCACAGGGGAGGCGTGTCCCTGCCGCTCGCCTGACGGCGCGCGGCCCGGCTTGCGGCGAACGCGGGACTGGATACCCTGTCCGGTGCCCCATCTGGCCGGCGGAGGGATGACGTGAGGATCCGAGATCTCGAGGCGACGGACTACGATGAGTTGGTAACGCTGTGGGAGGCGGCCGGGCTGCCGTACCGCCCACGAGGGCGGGATGCACGGGATCGGATCGCCCGAGAGATCGAGGGCGGCTGCTCGGTCTTCCTGGCGGCCGAAGAAGGTGACGAGCTCGTCGGAGCCGTGCTCGGGACCCACGACGGTCGAAAGGGATGGATCAATCGGCTCGCCGTCCGGCCGGAGTATCACGGCCGGGGAATCGGTCGGGCGCTGACCGACGCGGTGGAGCGTCGACTGCACGAGATCGGGATCGAGATCGTCACCTGCCTCATCGAGGATTGGAACGAGGGCTCGATGGCGTTCTTCGAGCGGCTGGGGTACCTGCCGCACCGGGAGATCCGGTACTACTCGAAGCGGCGGTCGCCGGACACCTAGACGGTCGCTTGAACCGGGTCAGGGGGTCGGATCGACGACGATGTTCGGAAGGACGATTGTCTCGGTCTGACCGGTCTTCGAGATCGTTCCGCCTTCGTCTCGGACGAACAGCGTGATCGTGTACTCCCCTTGCGTGGGGTACTTCACCCGCAGGATCGGCACCGTGACGAGCTTCGAGTACGCGAGTGGCGTGAGGATGTCCACATCGTCGCCAAACGTCCACAGGTACTCCGCGATCTCGCCGCCGTTCGGGTCCGATGAGGCCGATGCGTCGAGGTCGACGACGAGGAGATCCTCGGTTACGTTGTATGCGACGACGAAGGCGGCTGTCGGCGGGCGGTCGAACCAGTCGCATCCCGCGATCCATCCGAAGACCCCGAGAAGCACGAATAGCCCGACGATCCATCTCACTCTGCTCATAGGACTTCCTCCTTCGCGGCAGGATAGCCGAAAG
>Ga0272443_10003544_pt1 | contig 18231 bp, 11 predicted proteins | sample SSMAcet12_FD_193581 | JGI IMG/M metagenome (GOLD analysis project Ga0272443, IMG submission 193581) | Marine sediment archaeal communities from Little Sippewissett salt marsh, Falmouth, MA, United States - SSM-Acet-12 | ecosystem: Environmental > Aquatic > Marine > Wetlands > Sediment ... | reverse complement strand
CCTTACAGCAGAAAAAACTGGCCTTCATCTCATTTAGGATTTTCCGCTCGAAATCTTCCCAGGCATACTCAACAAACGGCTTGATGGGAAAGCTCATATTGGCATTATTAACCAGAATATCAATCGGTCCCAGCTCGGCCTCGGTTGTTTTAACCATGTTCTCGACTTCTTCCCTCACGGTAACATCAGCCTTAACCAATATGGCTTTGCCTTTGGCGGCCTGAATTTCTTTGACCACTTTTTCACCTGCGTCTTTGTTATTGACATAATTGACAACCACGTTGGCGCCATTAGCCGCCAGAAGTTTGGCTGTTGCGGCGCCTATACCGCGCGCGGATCCGGTCACAATCGCAACTTTCTGCTGAAGTAACATATATTTCCTCCGGGTAATAAAATGTTCCCGTTTATAGTTCTTACCATAATGGCAAAGCTGTAGCACACCATATGGATGTTATACTATTTAATGGAATTTTGAGATCAGATTCCAGTTTTAAACCGGTAACTGGCGAAAAATGAAAAAAGCGGCCTGGTGCGCATATCCTTGAGATGACCGTACCAGACATAAGTCATAAATATATTCGAAAAGGCCAGCAATACAATCGATATTAAGAGCATCCTGCCCGCAACCATGCCCTGATATATTGTTACAAACTGCTGTTGACACCCCTCAACGATTATCTATATTATGCCGGGGTATTTATAATGGGACAGAAGTCAAAGAAAGCTACTGATTTGCGGGATTCCGATCCGCCGGGAAATATCCTGGATTTATCCAACCAAATATTCGCACATGCGAAAAACAACCTGCGTCTGGTAAAATTTCTTAAAGAAGTATTCCGGCTCTTGATTGCCTATATGGATTGCGATGTTATCAGAATGGTTTTCAGGGAACGGAATCTCAGATGTCGCTGTGAGATAGATAATCTCTCGGATCAGAATTTCAGATTCGAGGCGACACCTTATTTTCAGGATGAGCGGGCTTATATGGTATGGAGTTCCGGTAATAACAAAGCCCTGGAAGATATTTGTGGAAAAGTAACCTCAAAATCGATGGATAGTTCTCAGCCCTGGGTCAGCAGTAATGGTAGCTTCTGGACCAACGACTTAAGCTCCCTGACGGATATCGGCCTCCACGAAACAGACAGCGATGGTGGTCCGGAAATTAAAATTGATGGGGCCACCAAATCGATGGCTCTGGTGCCTGTGTTTGCGGGAAATGAATGTATTGGTCTGTTGCAAATAAGTTCTTATGAAAAAGGATTCTTTAGTGACGCCATTCTTGATTCCTGTGAGAGAATTACTCAGACTCTGGGCATGGCTTTATTACAAAGACGGCTTCAGGCGGCCCTGCGGGAGCGTATTAAGGAACTGACCTGTCTGCTGGGAATTGCCAAATTGACCGCTCAGGCCGGAATTTCAATGGATGAGGTACTGCAAAAGGTAGTGGAGTTACTGCCTCCGGCATGGCTTTATTCAGATGTGACCTCGGCCAGAATAGTCCTGAACAATCATACCTATCGTACCAGCGGTTACCGCAAGCCGGTCCAGAATATCAAGGCCGATATCGTTGGGGAAAAAAGGCGGTATGGTTTTATTGAAGTAGGTTATGTATGGGAAAGGCCCTTGCTTGATGAAGGTCCCTTACTGATCGAAGAACGAAACCTGCTCGACGGTATTGCCCATGAAATTTCCAATACAATTGAGCAAAGGCATTCTGAAGAGGAAAAACGCAAATTACAGGAACAATTGCGCCATGCCGATCGTCTGGCTACCATCGGTCAGCTCAGTGCCGGACTGGCCCATGAATTGAATGAACCGCTGGCCAATATTCTGGGTTTTGCCCAGCTGGCCGTTAATGATAAGGAAGTTACAGCCCAGACGCATAAAGATCTGGAGAAAATAATCTCCGCGGCTTTACACGCCCGGGTCGTAATTTCCAAACTGCTGGTTTTTGCCAAGCAGACATCCTCCGAAAAAACCAGAGTTGATATTAATGCCGTTATAGAAGATGGATTACACTTCCTGCGGTCCCGCTGTGTCAAAGGCGGTATTGAGTTGATCCTGAACCTCGATAATAATATCAGCACCGTGGAAGTTGACAATTCACAGATATTGCAGGTTATGACCAATCTGGTGGTCAATTCAATACAGGCTATGCCCGAAGGCGGACGCCTTAAGATCAGTACTACACAGAGACCTGATGCGATAATGCTTATTGTGGAAGATACCGGTAGCGGTATGAGTGACGAGGTTAAAAAGAATATCTTTATACCCTTTTTTACGACCAAGGATGTCAATGAGGGGACCGGTCTGGGATTGTCGGTGGTTCATGGCATTGTAACCTCGCACGGGGGAACCATAGATTTTGAAAGTGAACCCGGACGAGGCACGAAGTTTATTATTACTTTACCTGTTGATGCGAAGACGAGTAGCGAGGAAAAATCCGATGGCTAAGGTATCTGCTAAAGAATCGATATTGGTTGTTGATGATGTTCCGGAAACCCTGGAAGTATTACAGCGCAATCTGGCCCTTAAGGGTTACCGCGTTTTTACGGCTCCCGGAGTCAGTGAAGCCCTCCAGTTTCTGGATACCCAGTCCGTGGATCTGGTTATTACCGATTATAAAATGCCGCGCGCCGTCGGTCTGGACCTGGTACGCCATGTCCGCGAGAATCTGATGGATACCGAAGTTATCATGATTACCGGTTATGCCTCTATCGGGGGAGCGGTGGAAGCGGTGAAATACGGGGCTGAGGATTATATCGCCAAACCTTTTACCGAAGAGGAGCTGTTTGCCGCGGTAAACCGGGCTCTGGATAAACTGCATGCCCGGCGCATGGCCAGGGTCCAATCGGATAAAAAACAGGAAAGTTGCTATGGTATTCTTGGTGAATCGAAGGCGATAACTCAGGTTTTCAGTTCCATTAAAAAAGCGGCTACGACCCCTGCGACGGTTTTGATTACCGGAGAAAGCGGAACCGGCAAGGAATTGGTGGCCCGGGCTATCCATTACTCCAGTCCGCGGGCTTCGGCTCCTTTTGTACCCGTTAATTGCGGAGGTATCCCCGAAGGCCTGTTGGAAAGCGAGCTTTTCGGACATATCAAGGGAGCCTTTACGGGCGCCACCGAAACGCGGGCAGGCTTTTTTCAAACCGCTGACGGGGGAACGATATTCCTCGATGAAATCAGTGAAACCAGTCTGGCCATGCAGGTTAAATTGCTTCGGGTTTTGCAGGAAAAAGAAGTATGCATGGTGGGCGATACACGGACTCGTAAAGTCGATGTAAGAATCGTAGCCGCTACGAACAAGGATTTGCAAAGTCTGATTCAGAAAGAGTTGTTCCGCGAAGATTTGTTTTTCAGAATCAGCGTTATCACTATCGCCGTTCCGCCATTGAGTAAACGAGGCAATGATATTTTAATTTTGACGCGATACTTTGCCGATAAATTTGCCCAGGAAACCGGAAAACCGCCTATTAAATTTTCGGACCCGGTTCTTAAGGCTCTCAAAAACTATGACTGGCCCGGCAATGTACGAGAACTCGAGAATGTGATCCAGAGACTGGTGGTCATGAGCGATGGCGAGGTAATCAATCCTCCCGATCTGCCGTCTCTGATGCGCTTTTCGGCCCGACGACAGAAAGGGCTTCAACGCTCACTGGCTGATATGGAAAAGGAACATATTCGCAATGTGCTTGCCGATGCCGGAGGAAACAAGACCCGGGCCGCGGAAATTCTGGGAATCGATCGCAAGACGTTGAGAGAGAAGTTAAAAGAAGATAAACCCTGACAGCATTAAAATCCGTCGGTGCGTTTTTACCCACCGGGGAGAAAACTCCCGATTATGACCTGAGGAAATCGCTTCATCGGGCTCCGAATACACACGCATTATAAACCCCAACCAATATTACTGATTAATAATTACCTTGTGCGACAATAAGATCGCATACACACCTGTAGTTTTTATGTGAAAAAAGTAACTTTCTTTCAGTGTCTGTCGTTTGATGGCATACCCCTTGCTTTACAGCCAAAATGGAAGAGTAAACGAATTTATTTGACAGGATAAACAAAGTGGAAATGAGAAATTTTCAGGAAAATTATATGGAGAGTTTCTCCATGCGACCATTAAAACAAACGCCAGGCCTTTGCCTGACCTGCATTAATGCGGAGAATTGTATTTACCGCAAGCGTCGCGGAACAGATGCCATTTATTGCGAGATGTTTGACAACGGCGTTTATCCTAACGGTCAGGGCAAGAATAAAGCAGTCTCGATATCTGCCCTGGCGCCGGAAAAAGTTGAAAACACGCAATACAAAGGCTTATGTGTCAACTGCGCCCATCGCGAGACCTGCCGCTTGGCAAGGTTTGAGGGCGGAATCTGGCATTGCGATGAATACGAATAGTCTTTTGCAGATGGAAGGGAGAAATGACAGCTGAGGAAATTTTAGCCATTACAGAGAAAAATGGCTCCAAAAAAGGTGGTTTAATTACCATTCTGGAGGAGATACAGGCCAGGCACGGTTACCTTCCCGAAGAAGATTTAATAATGGTAGCCGAGCAAACAGGCCGTTCACTGGTAGATATTTACGGTGTTGCAACATTTTATAAAGCCTTTAGTCTTAAACCTCGCGGAAAACATCTCATCTCAGTGTGTCTGGGAACGGCCTGCCATGTTCGGGGAGGACCCTCGATTGCTGAAGAGGTCCAGCGCCAGTTGGGTATTAAAGCCGGGGAAACCACCGGGGACAATGAATTCACTTTTGAGACAGTTAACTGTCTGGGCGCGTGTGCGCTGGGTCCTGTTGTTGTGGTCGATGGCCATTATTTTTCGAGCGTGAAAACATCGAAGGTTAAAGGCATTATTGAGAAGGTGCAAGCCGGTCTCGATACGGTCGAGATTGAATCTGATCAGCGTATTTTTCCGGTCGAGGTTAGTTGCGCCAGATGCAATCACAGTCTGATGGATTCTCGTCATCAAATCGACGGATATCCTTCCATTCGTGTTACCGTTTCCTTCGGTAATAAACACGGGTGGTTTTGTTTATCGAGCTTATATGGCAGTTACAATGTAAGCTCGGAATATGATGTCCCCCCTGATACTCTGATCCAGGTATTTTGTCCCCATTGCCATGCGGAATTGATCGGCGGCGCAAAGTGCGCTGAATGCGATGCGCCAATGGTGCCGATGATTGTCCGCGGCGGCGGCGTGGTGCAGATATGCACCCGGCGAGGTTGCAAAGGTCATATGCTGGATATCGGGGGTGCGTCTGTCGAATAATACCAACTGGCTGTCCGGGACACGGGATGAGGAGATACCATAGGAATGAAAAAGCTTACATCAGTTCAGGAATTATCAGAATTCCGAAATCGTGTAATTGCCGAAAAGGATGTAGAATATAATCTTCCCACTCTGGTGATATGCGCCGGAACGGGAGGGCAGGCCAGCGGTGCCAATGACATCATAAGAGTCATTAAAAAATACATCCTTGATCTGGGCATGCAGGAGAAAATTGCAATTCGGATAACAGGCTGTCATGGATTCTGCGAAACGAATCCGTTTATTTTAGTGGAACCCGAGCATCAGCTCTATCCCAATCTGAAAATGGAGGATGTCCCTCGAGTGATTGAAGCCGCCGTTGGTGGTTTTGTCGATGAGGGACTTATATACAAAAGCCGCGAACTGCGCCAGCAGAAAAGTTATTATCGTCAAAAGGATATCCCTTTTTTCAAAAAACAGACGCGCACAATAATGGGGGATAATCAGAAACTCGATCCGATACGAATTCTTAATTATATTGAGATAGGCGGTTATTCCGCAGTTGAAAAAGCGTTGTCTAAAATGGATCCCGAGTGGATCATCAGTGAGATACAAAAATCCGGTCTTCGGGGCCGAGGCGGGGCAGGATTTCCTACCGGCAAAAAATGGGCTCTGGCGCGCGCGTCCTCCAGCCCAAACGGACAGAAATATGTGATCTGCAATGCCGATGAAGGCGATCCCGGAGCCTATATGGATCGCAGTCTTCTGGAAGGCAACCCTCACGCCATAATTGAAGGAATGATTCTCGCCGGTATTGCGACTGGAGCTACCGAGGGAATTATTTATGTACGCGGTGAGTATCCTCTGGCCATCAAACATTCTCTTATCGCCATTCGCCAGGCCGGCGAACTGGGACTCTTGGACAAAAACATTCTTGGCACCGGTATTGATTTCAATATCGATGTCGTTCGGGGAGCCGGTGCTTATGTCTGCGGTGAAGAGACAGCGCTGATAAACTCGATCGAAGGCAAGATGGGAGAGCCGCGCCAGCGGCCGCCATATCCTATCGAAAAAGGGCTTTACGGTTGTCCCACCTGCATCAATAACGTCGAAACGCTGGCCAATATCCATGTCATTATTGATCAAGGCGCCGAGGAATATGCCAAAGTCGGTGTTCCCGGCAATACCGGAACAAAGATTTTTTCCCTGGTGGGCAAGATAAAAAATACCGGCCTGGTCGAAGTTCCGTTGGGCACGACAATAAGCGAAGTCGTTTATGATATCGGCGGGGGTTCGGTAGGATCCGCCAAAATAAAGGCGGTTCAGACCGGTGGCCCTTCGGGTGGCTGTATCCCGGCCAGCATGTTCGATCTTTCCATTGATTATGAAAGTCTGGCCAAGGCCGGGTCCATTATGGGATCGGGCGGCATGATTGTGATGGATGAAAACACCTGCATGGTGGATGTCGCCCGGTATTTCATGAGTTTCCTGAAAAATGAATCCTGCGGCAAGTGTTTTACCTGCCGCAAAGGTACGCAGAGGATGTATGAAATCCTCGATGATATTTCCAAGGGCAAGGCCACCATGGCCGACCTGGATTTACTCGAGGAACTGGCCCTGGTGGTCAAGGATACCACCATGTGCGGACTGGGGCAGACAGCCGCCAATCCGGTGCTGAGTACTCTGCGTTATTTCCGTCATGAATATGAACGTCATATAATAGACAAGAGATGTGATGCCTTTGTCTGTACCGAACTGGTCGGAGCTCCCTGCCAGGCGGCTTGTCCCCTCGGTACCGAAGCCTGGCGCTATGTGGCTCATATCGGCCGCGGCGAATATGATGAAGCCTACCAGGTTATTCGGGAAGCTAATCCTTTCCCGTCGGTTTGTGGCCGGGTTTGCCACCATCCCTGTGAAGAACGGTGTCGCGCCGGTACCAGCGGAGGTGATCCCATCGCCATTCGCGCTCTCAAGCGCTTCGTAACAGACCGCGTCGATCCGGCGCAGTATCATCCGAAAAGAACATCCTGGATGAACGGTGATGCTCCCCGGGTGGCTGTTATCGGATCGGGCCCGGCGGGATTGACTACGGCTCATTACCTTTCGCTTAAGGGTTACAAGGTAACCGTTTTCGAAGCCGAAAGTGAACCGGGCGGCATGCTCTTCTGTGCTATCCCGTCGTATCGTCTGCCGCGGGAGGTTATCCGTCGGGAAATAAATGCCCTTATCGATGAAAACATCACGCTGAAATGTAATACTGCGCTGGGGCGTGATGTGACTGTTGACGGCTTATTTGACGAAGGGTACAAAGCGGTTTTGATAGCGCTGGGAGCGCACAAGAGCCGACCGCTTCGTCTCGAGAATGAAGATGCCAAAGGAGTGTTCCCATCAATTGAATTTCTCAAGGCTCTTAATTTGCGCGGTCAGCATCAGGCTCGCGGCCGAGTGGGTGTGATCGGCGGAGGTAATTCCGCCATTGATGCCGCTCGCATGGCTCTGCGCCAGAAGGATGTGGACAGTGTAACCATCCTCTACCGCAGAACCCAGGCCGAGATGCCGGCTTTCACCGAAGAAATTGAGGCGGCCGAACAGGAAGGAATTTCCATCCAGACCCTGGTTACGCCCACGCGGGTCATTGCCGAAAATGGGCATATCAGCGGCCTCGAATATGTTAAAAATGAACTCGGTGATTTCGATTCCAGCGGTCGGCGTCGTCCGGTGCCCGTAAAGGGAACCGAGCAGACGATCAAGCTGGATACACTTATTGTTGCCATAGGTGAGGATACCGGAATAGATGCCGTGGGACCGGCTCGCCTGAGTCGCATCGAAACCACACGAAGCAATACGGTCAAGATCGATCCCAAGACATTGCTTACCAATCGCCCCGGAGTTTTTGCCGCCGGAGATGTCGTAACCGGTCCCAATACCGTGGTTGATGCCATCGCTCACGGCAAAACGGCCGCCGTGATGATTGATAGATTCGTTCGCGGTGAGGATCTGACCCGGCCGCTGAAACCCAGCCTGCCTTCGGTCTATGTCGAACCTGTTAAAATCGACGAAGAAACCGAAGCGTCAGCAGACCGGGTGGAGACTCCGCGCGCACCCGCGGAATGGCGAACGCGTAATTTCGCCGAGGTGGAGGTGTCGCTTTCCATCGATGAAGCGCACCATGAAGCCTGCCGCTGTCTGCGTTGCGATCTGGAATTCACCAAACCGAAACCGATTGAAGACAATCCGGTCGAGGTAACGGTGGCAACGGGAGGTAAATGATAATGATCAATCTGTCTATAAACGGGCTGAAGGTGGCCGTGGAAAAAGGCACCACTCTCCTGGAAGCGGCCCGCTTTCTCGGATTTCCGATCCCGACCCTGTGCCATATGGAAGGATTGTCACCTTATGGTGCCTGCCGCCTGTGCGTGGTTGAAATAGGCGAGGGACCGGCGGCCAAACTGGTGTCATCCTGCACCTACCTGGCCGAAGAGGGACTGAAAGTGCGCACGGCTTCGGAACGGGTTCTACGTGCCCGCCGGATGATTCTGGAACTTCTACTGGCATCATGTCCGCAGTCGAAAGTTATCCAGGACCTTGCCTCAGCGCATAACATCCGCCAGCAAAGGTTCAAACAGGAATTTGAAGATTGTATCCTGTGCGGCCTGTGTGTCCGCATGTGCGAGGAACAGATGATGGCCAAGGCCATCGGTTTCCGGGGGCGGGGTGAGAACCGATCACTGGGTACACCGTTTGATATAAAATCGGATGTATGCCGTTTATGCGGCGGCTGTATGTATGTCTGTCCGGCCTGTACCCTGCGCTGTACTTATAACGAGCCGGACAAGGCCATTTGCGGCGGATGTGCCAATTTGAGTCCGCCCTGTATCGAAAAAGAGAAATTTCATGATATGATGTGTTACATGGAGCCCTGTGTTGCGTGTGAGATTAAAAAGGAATAAGAGGTTGGCAACGGAGGAATAAAATGTCTATAACCCTGTCTCGTATTAATTCATCGGCCGCGACTCTGACCAAGAATCGTACCGAGGATTCTGTATCGCCCAATTCGGGCATGTGTGTTACTTGTGTCGATGGTTGCATCGGCATGTGTGAAATCGGAAAATCTGCTTATCGCGGGCATGAGGTCATATATCCTCAACCGTTCGGAGTAATAACAACGGCGTCGGAAAAAACCTACCCGGTGGATTATTCCCACTTTAATATTATGGGTACCGCCGTGGGAGCCCACGGTATCAAAGCAGATAGTGATACGGCAATATTTCCCAATGTCAATCTTGAGGTCCATTTCGGCCATGACAAAAATGTCAAGTTCCGCTATCCCTGGATAATTCCGGGGATCGGCTCCACTGACATTGCCAAGAATAACTGGGAAGGTCTGGCTATCGGATCCGCACTGGCCGGAACCGGATTGACAATCGGAGAAAACGTTGCCGGTATGGATCAGGAAGCGACCATCAAAAACGGTCGCGTGATGGATACGGTGGACTTAAAACGCCGTGTGAAACTGTACCAGGACCATCAACGCGACGGCTATGGCGCCATTATCGTACAAGCCAACGTGGAAGATACCCGGCTGGGTGTTCAGGAATATGCCATCGAACACCTGGGTGTCGAAATCGTGGAAATGAAATGGGGCCAGGGAGCCAAGAATATCGGCGGCGAAGTTAAAATCCGTAATTTGAAAAAGGCTCAGATGCTTTATGAGCGCGGCTATGTGGTCCTTCCCAATCCCACCGATCCCGCCGTGATAAAGGCCTTTGAAAAAGGCGCTTTCAAGGAATTCGAAAGGCATTCTCGTATGGGGATGGTATCCGAGGAAGGCTTCGCCCAGCGCGCAGAAGAATTGCGCAAAGCGGGAGCGAAATATATCTTTCTCAAGACCGGAGCCTATACGCCTGCCGATCTGGCTCGCGCTATCAAGTATGCCTCAAAATACAAAATCGATCTGTTGACGGTCGATGGCGCCGGTGGCGGTACCGGGATGAGTCCCTGGCGTATGATGAATGAATGGGGTATGCCGCCGGTCGAATTGCACTCCCTTTTGTACAAATATGCCAAACGCCTGTCAGATAAAGGCGAACATGTTCCTACTCTGGCTGTTGCCGGCGGATTCACCTTTGAGGACCAGATTTTCAAGGGTCTGGCCATTGGCGCACCATTTGTTAAGCTGGTCGGCATGGCCCGCAGTCCCATAGCGGCGGCAATGGTGGGCAAGACTATCGGTACGGCTATCGACAGCCATCAACTGCCGGTTTATGTGGAACGGTTCGGCCAGACCCGGGACGAGATTTTTGTCACATCGGGTGACCTCCGCAAGGAACTCGGTGACCGTGAATTCGAATCCCTGCCTACCGGAGCGATAGGGCTTTATACCTATTATGAACGCTTGGCCCAGGGACTGCGCCAGCTCATGTGCGGTAGCCGCAAGTTCACGACTGATAATATTGCACGGGATGATATAGCCGCTTTAACCCATGAAGCCGCTGATATTAGTGGCATTCAGTATATCATGGATGTCAGTAAGGATGAAGTCGAACAGATTCTGAACAGTTAGGTCTTTTCGCTGAAAAACAGTCGGGATAACCGTTCTGGCTCTTACAAAATTCAGGAGCGGTATCCCGCTGAAATTTCGGATCGATAAATTGTTCGTTCAATGATTATCACTTCGTGCCCGTTCACTGGTTTGGATTTGCATATTTTGGCTGGGCGTCAACAAATCAATTCTACCGTTACTGTGCCGGTCGCTGATGGCGCAGGATTGTGTACGGTGAACCTAAGTTGAGCAGGTGGTATTATGGCCGCGAGTGATGAGCCGGGCGGGGTTTTGCTTGAATCGTTACAGAAGAAAGCAAAAGAACTCTCCTGTATATATCAAATCGGTGATATCCTGCGCAGGGATGATGAACCCCTGGATGATATTTTTGCGGCCATAGTACAAGTGATTTCGGACGGATGGCCATACCCCGAAGGATGTTCGGCCGAGATCGTTTTTGAGGGAACAAAATATGCTTCGGTTGATTTTGTCGAATCCCGGTTGGTCCAGAGTGTAGCTATCCCGATTACGGATAAAACTGTCGGTAAAATTAATATTTATTGCCGGTCGGAACAATATCCCTCCCGGTATGATCCCGATTCATGCGAGAAATCCAAACTCCTGCAGACCATAACCAATCGGCTGGGTAATTTTATAGAACACCGAAAAGTCGTCGATCGAATTCAGAACACACCGGGAATTTCATCAACCGATCATCATGATGGTAATGTTAAATGGAAAAATGTGATGAACGCTCTGGCCCAGAGCGATAAGGATACAACCAACAGGATAGCCCGTAAATTACTAAACTATATGTGTATGAGGGGTGTTATCGAGGCTGAAAAATACCTGCCCCTGCCCTGTCAGGAAAAAAATTCTTCCCCTGAAGATTGGCAAATGGACCGCAACACGCCCTACAAATTCGATAAATTAAAATACTCCAGGAATTATGATGTTTTCGTATTCCAGATGGCCGCGAAATACATCAACGATGAAACGATAGAGGCGCTGATTACAAAATGGGTTCTGGAAGAAAAGCTGAGCTATTTAGATCAGACCATTAACAGCCGTTCTTCGCTGGTCGAGGTTGCTCAGGCCATACGCCGTCATTACCCTGCGGAGAAAGAGAAAAGAATTCCATCGTCGGCCTATGAAAAAGGGGTTCAGGTTTCCCTTGTTCGCCGCTTTTTATCAGACCAACTGCAATATGTTAACACCGCCAAGCACTTTATCAGTGTTAACGATATTTATAACCTGCTGGAAAATGTAATCTGTGCTTCCGGCGGGAGGGGGAAGATTGGTGGAAAAGGCGCCGGCATGTATCTGGCGGCCAAAATCCTCAAAAAATGTGCCGGCGATAATGAAGTGCTGAAGAATGTCAAAATCCCCAAGACTTGGCACATCTCGGCCGATACCATGTCGCATTTCGTACGCTTCAATGGCTTTGAGGATGTTGTTGAGCAGAAATACAAAGAAAACAATCAGATTAAAATAGAATACCCTTACATTATTCAGACATTTAAAAATGCCAGTTTCCCGGCCGAAATAGTGCACGGTCTCTCGGTGGCTCTGGATGATCTGGGTAAATACCCGTTGATCGTCAGGAGTTCGAGTCTGCTCGAGGACCGGGCCGGAGCGGCCTTTTCCGGGAAGTACAAAAGTCTTTTCCTCGCCAATCAGGGCGAAAAAAATGATCGCCTTGAAGCCTTGCTTGATGCCGTAGCGGAAATTTATGCTTCTACATTCAATCCCGATGCTATTGAATATCGCGCCGAGCGCGGTCTGCTTGATTATGTCGAGGAAATGGGAATAATGATTCAGCAGGTGGTGGGGACCAAAATCGGCCGGTACTATCTGCCTCATTATGCCGGGGTGGCATTCAGTCGCAATGAATTCCGCTGGTCGCCGCGCATCAGACCTGAGGACGGCCTGGCGCGTCTGGTCCCGGGTCTGGGAACTCGGGCTGTTAACCGTATGAGCAATGATTATCCGGTCCTGCTTGCTCCCGGACAGCCGCGCCTCAAAGTTAATGCTACTATTGAAGAAACTGTCAATTATTCACCCCGGATGATTGATGTCATCAATATGGAAACCAATCGCTTCGAAACCAAAGACCTCAGGGAATTTATTGCCGAAGTCGGATCCGAAATCAAGGGTATAAGCGATATGGTGTCGGTGCGCGGTGATATCAATATGATAAGACCGGCATCGGCCAATATTGATTTTAACGACAAGAATTTGCTGGTTACCTTTGATGGCCTGCTGACCCGCACACCATTTGTGAAACTGATGAAGACTATGCTTGGTGTTCTTGAGGATAAAATCGGCTTACCTGTCGATATTGAATTTTGCTGCGATGGCAAAGATCTGTACCTCCTGCAATGCCGGCCGCAGAGTTCCTATGACAAAAGTGTACCGATTGCTATTCCGCGCGCAGTGCCCAAAAAACACCTGATTTTTTCCGCCAACCGCTTTATTTCACAGGGTTTGATAAAAAATATTACTCACATCGTGTATGTGTCGGCCCGCGAATACGAAAAGCTGTCCAGCCGAAAAGATTTGCTTGCCGTCGGGCAGGCGGTGGGAAAACTAAACAGAATTTTGCCTAAAAGACAGTTTGTCCTGATGGGACCCGGCCGCTGGGGAAGCAAGGGTGATGTGAAGTTGGGAATCAGTGTCGGCTACGGGGATATCAATAATACCGCCGTTCTCATCGAGGTAGCGCACCAGAAAGGCGAATATGTACCCGATCTGTCGTTCGGTACCCATTTTTTCCAGGATATGGTCGAGGCCAATATTCATTATATCCCGATTTATCCTGACAATGCCGGGACAATATTAAATGATAATTTCCTTGAAAAATCTCAAAATATTCTGGGCGAATTACTGCCCGAATATAAGGCGCTGTCCGATACCGTCCGCGTAATAGACATCCCGAAAAGCACCGGCGGTATGACTCTTGAAATATTCATGAACGCCGACCTCGAAGAAGCCAAAGGTATTTTAAGGCATCCGCATCAATAAATAATTGCTTACCTTTAAGTTCTCGACTCAATTGTAAATCCCCGCTTACTGATAAACATCTGCTCATTGATAAAAAAGCTCCCCCCGGTCCCAACTGAAAGACGGGACAGCCCGACAGGAAATAACGTTCCCCCGACGCAATGTCCCCATGAACACTCCCGTAATGTTCTAATTTCAGACAAGAGGGAAAGGGAATGCGTGGCGTGCCTTAAATCCCCTTTGGCGGGTCACAACCATTTACACTGTTGCGCTTTACGACACTGGATAAAGCCTCACAATTAACTGATGGATTTAACTATTGCGCTAATGATCCGTTTGGTAGTATTGATAAAGATGGTAATTTTGCATTTCTACTTGGCATAGCAGCGGCAATGTTTCAAGGTGCCGCTTTTTCGGCTATGGCATATACAGTTGTGGGGCTTCCCGCCTCGGGATTTGATTTTGAAAATTGGGCTTATGGATTTGATGATGCAATATTAGGGGGAGCGATAGGGGGAGGTGTGGCTGCAGGAATAAGCCTTCTCCCAGGTTTAAAAGCAATGAGAGTTTGTATAATACTCATTTTTTGGCTTATAATAATTATGGCGGGGGCGTGCAGTTGGTTAATACCAATAGGTGCTATGGAAAGTAATCCACAATACCTAGTATTTGACGAAAATTATACATTTTTAGATAGTAATATTGAGATGGAAATACTTGGACATGGTTATCTTGGAGAAGGCCTTGGTTATGTTTTTAATTTAAATCTAGGGTTGAAAGCAAAAGTGAAAACAAGTAAGGTATCAATCAATCCGAATAATATAAAAATGCTGTTTGAAGATATAATTATGGAGCCATCATCAGGAGGTGATGATTTCTATACTGGAGAGCTTGCGCTTAACAAAAAATACGAATACCATATGCGATTCACATGTAAACCGGTTGTATACCAATTGGATACAGTAACTTATAATCGGCATAATCGAGCTCAGGTGAAGATGGCAATGGATAGTTTTCTATTTGTGAATAATCAACCTTTACAGATAGACACAATAAAGGCGATTGATAATACAGCGCAACGTCGTCTGAATGAGATTACGGAATATAAATCAATTCATTGATTTATCCCTAGGTATGCTATTCTATTTTGAAGTATTGAAAGGAAAATCATGTATTCTTCGGTTAATGTAGCTTTTACAGAATAAGGGGCGTGATGATCAAAATTTTCTAACCATTTTCTAACAGCGAACTTCACTGTACTTAACCGAACTTGACGCTACTTGAAGATACTTAACGTTAGTTAACATTATAAACAGCCATGAATTACAGCTATTTTGTTGATGGTCATAAAGTTGAGCAAAATAGCCTGCGGAGAATCCCAGCCTCTCCGCCATTAGAAGCACTTACGAGCGCCAGCGAGTTAGTGGTTCTTATGTCCCGGGAGCGAAGCGAACGGGATTTTTCATTGCTGTAATTTCCTTGAATATTATTTATTATTCTGGAGTATAAATATTATAATAGGTTATGGCTTGCGAGGTGGCGGGGTGCGGCATTGAAATCAGCTTATGAGAGACAAGATGTGGAATCGGGCAGGGGACACGCCCTCAAGCGGGAACCCACCCTTTGCCGTCGCCCTTCCTTCGTCAGGGTCTACGATAAAGGATGGACCACCGGTCGCGGAGAGTGGCGGAACATGCCGTCGCCATAGCGCATTTGATGGCAATACCGGATAAAAGAATTAAAGAGATCGAAATCGCCGCTTTACTGCGCGATATCGGGAAGGCCAACTTTCCTCTGTTTATGCTGGAAAAAAGTCCCAATGATTATTCGCCCGAGGAAATGGCTATTTATAAATATCATCCGCAGGCTTGTTCGGAGATTTTGAAAAACGTGTATGGTTATGAACAGATTATCGAACTGGTTCATTACCATCATGAAAAATATAATGGTTCCGGTTTTCCTTCCGGTCATAAGACAAGCAAAACCCCGATGGGAGCATATATAATTGGAATCACCGATTATTATGATCATTTGGTCGAGAATAAAACACGGTGATCCCCAGTTCGTATTATCTTTTGCCGCCCAAAAGGTGTCAGAATTGTCAGGGAATAGTTATTCGCCGGCTCTAGTTGAATCAATGTTAAAATACTTTGATGAATTGAAGGACCGAACTGAAGCGGAATACCAAAAAGTCACAAGCGTAATGCAACTAGCCCCTAATATGGTGCTGGCCCGGAGCATTTATTCCATGAGCGGAAAATTGCTGTTGGCCAAAGGAGCGGTACTGACAACTCAAAGCATAAACCGGATTCGATCCATCGCCAGATTGGATCCAATTGTCAGCAATATATATACGGTTCGCGAGGATAGATTTACGAAAGAGGCTATTGTATAAACTGTCGAAATCACGACCTCGTGAGACAGTTTTCAATATTATTATAGCATATTTCTTAAGGCTTCGTAAGGAGTTTTTCCATCGAACGCTCCGTGAGAACGACCAAAATTGTAGATTCGCTCCTTCCATCCTTTGAAATCAATATCAAAGCAGCGTAACTCCTTCACGACCCTAAATTATTTTACAGTAGACTTCTCAGCCCGGGGTTGTGGGATGGATGATTATGGCAAAAGATATCTGCTGTTCTGTGAATCGTTTTTTCACCCCGGTTTCCTATTTCGAATGAGCTAATATATAAAAATTATTTCATCCAGGTTGAACCAATATCCGGGGAGAAGAACACTTGAATTGAGAAAATAGAGCACATTTCCCATATGGACTGCGCCCTGTTAAACCGGTCATCAATTAGCGATTCCGATAAAATCTTCTTTTACAGAATGGCCTGTAAGATCGTCTAAATATTTGAAACAATGGACAGGTTAGATCGTAAGGAACTATTACAGTTAAATCTGACGACGAACGCTAATTTAGGGCATAATATAATTATAGAAGGATAATCTGATATGAAATATCTCATTGCTTTATCTTGCTGTCTGATTATTGTCTGCGGTCACATAAGTGCGAAGAAAGCATCATTACTCAATCAAAATCAATTGCCAAGTAGTCCTGGCGCTTTCGCACCTGCTGACAAGGATTACGATAATAAGAATTCTATTAACGGTGCCAGCTTGAGTGGTTGGCCTGTTGTTATTCATTATGGCCTGAACGATAGCCATAGCAAGAGCTGGGTGCAGGAAAATGCTAACGGGGTGATTGGTATATCCTACTTTCAGCGATATGAAGGAAATTACACCGATGGAGTTTTGATCTACAAAACGATCCAGCTTGACGGGTCGTACAGTCTTGATACTGTATGCTCGGGCACACGTTTGGAGAAATCTGTCTTGCTATTCGACACATCTTCCGATCCTCATATATTTGTCGCACGGTCGAATGACGTAGACCAAGTTATAGAACATCATTATAAAAACAGCCCTGATACATGGCAGAACGACACGATTTACAATTTCCATGGTGTGGGTGGGAAATTCATATACGAATTATCGGCCGATACTGGTCCCGACGGCTCATTCCATTTGCTGATATTAAAATCGCGTTCAGATATAGACTCCGACGACTACAATTGGGCCTGGTTGGACTCTTACCTATATCACATGACAAATGCACCAGGATTCTGGGTAATTGAATTAATTCGCAACTATGACATGGGCTACACCTATGATACCGATATAAAGACGTCATGTCGTCAGGATATAAAGGTGGATTCTGAGGGCTTTGTGCATGTGGTTTTCAGGGAACAGATTAACGCATCGGATGACCCTTCACGATTGTGGTATTGCACGAACGAGAAAGGTTACTGGTCGTTTGAGATAGCATTTAGCAATGACTTCGGAATTAGAGATGATGTGGGATGGTTTCCCTCATTATGCCTGGACAGCAATGACATACCTCACATTGCTTGTATGTATGTCCATCGAGTCTATACCAGGTCAGTAGTTTATTGCAAGCTGTATTTGCTCAAGAGACTTGCGTATTCAAACTGGCAGTCTGAAATCGTTGCCGATAGCGATGATGGATACTATGCCAGTGATGGCAGGACTTACACAGGCGGCTTGGCCCATCTTGTCTTTGATGCGGAAAACACACCTCACATAATCTTCTCGGATATTGCGTCGGCCCATTGGGGTGATAACAATTCATGTGTTCTCAATGTAGGCAATATCAGGTATGCAGTTCGTGAAGATGGGATCTGGAATTTAAGAACAATCTATCATCAACCAAAGCCGCTTGCGTCGTACAATGCATTCGAGATGCATGCAATGTGCCTGGTCGTATCGGACTTAACTGATTCAATTCGAGTTATCGGCGAGGAGATGGAGATTACCGATTTTTATGAATATGATTCCAGATTAGTTGAATTTTCATGGGCCGCTACAACTACAGATGTTAACGATGAATGCGGAGACGCTAAT
>Ga0272443_10003543_pt1 | contig 18235 bp, 25 predicted proteins | sample SSMAcet12_FD_193581 | JGI IMG/M metagenome (GOLD analysis project Ga0272443, IMG submission 193581) | Marine sediment archaeal communities from Little Sippewissett salt marsh, Falmouth, MA, United States - SSM-Acet-12 | ecosystem: Environmental > Aquatic > Marine > Wetlands > Sediment ... | reverse complement strand
GCTACTTCTATGCCTGTAGGGCGCCGGTCGAGAGCGGCCAGATCTGCGACGCTGTTCACATCTACGATGTGGCCAACGTCACTGATCGGCACAAGCAATCCGAACTCAAGATCGGGTGGTCGCCCCCTGGCACGCACGCCATCCTGATGATCAACGGTTACCCGCACGCGGTCTTCGACTTCGAGAATAAGCGGGGCTGCTGCCGGGATGACTTCCCCCCACCGGGTGACGGCTGGACCGGCCATGCCTGGGACGAGGGAATGCTGGAAGCTTTCAAGCAGGAGGACGCTTGACCGATGACCACTGCCTCCGAAGCCATAGCGCGAATCGAAACCGAGTTCCCAGAGCTTGCGGAACCCATGCACGACGAAATCAACGATGGGCTTCTGCACCTCCAGATTGGCGAGTTCAGCCGTCTGGCTCAGGGGTTCATCGATGCGCAGGACCGCAGTGGCTTCGACAGGGTCTGCCGTCTGTTCCTTGACTCTTCCCGAAGGCGGAGCCGGATCTGGAGAACGCGCTGAACGTGTCGTTCCTGGAGCATCTCCATTTCGAGGACGGGAAGGTGCAACGCCGGTGGGCGTACGACGCGATGCCGGAAGCCATGCGCAAGGCGTGGGACGAGATGGAAGACTACAACAGGCAGATACACGGAGGTTGAGGGCCAGGTCATGTCACTCTGCAGCCAATCCGACATCGCCCGACTTGAAGAGCAGTACGGCGTTTGCCTGCCGGAAATCTACAAGTCCTTTCTGCTCGGATCGCACCCGAACGTGGAGAAGGCGCTCGTCGGCACCGACATGGACATGAGATACTTGCCGGAACTCCGGGACTGGGCGCAGGACATGCTCGAGGAATCCGGCAGCTCCTTCCGGCTGGCAAGCACTGACTTCGTCTTCTTGATGCACCAGGGCTACCAGTTCATGTACTTCCCCTGTGACGACTCGGACGATCCGCCTGTGTTCTACTACATGGAAGGACAGCCCGCGCCGCAGAAGAAGTTCGAGCGCTTCTCTGCGTGGTTGGCGTTGTGCGAAGAAGAGGGTTGAGCGGAGAAGATCGATGCCCGCCATCGATAAGTTCGAGTGCGATCAGTGCGACTTCGCGATGCCTTCGGGCTGGGGCTGCTTCACGTACGCGGTCGATAAGCAGGGCAAGAGAATCACCTGTCCTCATCCGGCAGAAATCCGTGTCGCCCGCAAGGCTACCGGCCTGCGGGAATATGGCGAAATGAAGGAGAAGGGTGTCATCGGCCTCTCGAAGCACGTCGTGTGCGCAGACTGCCTTGAGCAATGCGCGCTCGACTTCGACCGCGATACACTCAAGTGCCCGAAGTGCGATTCCGAGAGCGTCCGCACCATAGAAGATCTGGTCGATCAGCCCTGCCCCAAGTGCAAGAACGGATCGGTGCGTCGGATTCCGACGGGGATGTTCACGTAGATGGGGACTTCATGACCATTGCCGACCACCACGGAGTCTACTTCATTCACGAGCCCCTTTACGGCGGCGACCTGTGGTCTCTGTCGCGCGAGTCGCACGTGTGGCTGGTCAAGTCCGGGCACAACGAGGCCCTTGCTCAGGCTGTCTGGGAGCGCGAGACGGGTGACTACTCGGCGACGCGCGGCGTGTCCCTGTTCAACGCGTCAGAAGTCGCGACCGACAGCTTCTACAGCTACCTGGGCACCATCGACGATCATCACGACGAGCTTTCGGCGGAAACGCCCTGGAGCGCCATCCACGTGATCGGACTACCGATGCAGAGCGTGGAACCCGATCGCGTGTCTGAAGAGTTGGGTGTGCAGGTTACCCTGACTCAGAACGAAGACGGCGGGTTCTCGATCAGGCGCGCGCCGGGCTGACAACCGCTCCCCGTACAAACCACGTACAGCGCACCACTCACGCGATACTCAAACTGCGACGGTGGTTGAACTTCAGGCCTGACCCCAGCGGATTAGAGGTTCGCTGGCAGCGGGGCCTATGACGGCAATTGATCCAGCTTGGACTTGAGGTTGTCCCAGGACACGCGCACGTTGGCAAGGACCGGCGGGTCCTTGTGCACGGCCTTGGGGAGGAGTGCCTTGGCTCGTGCGACGTCTTCCGGTGATGCGGCGTGCCAGACTTCGGCCGACCAGCGCGACAGGGCTTTCCAGCCCGCCCAGGCGACGTCTTCGTTCCTGTCGATGACCGCCTCAAGGATGTCGGCCAGGACGTTCCATCGGCCGGCGCCGGCGAGCAATTGCAGTGCGCTGGTCTTGACCTTGGGACTTCCCTCGCGGATGACTTCGCGTATCTCGGAAAGATGCGTGCCGGGTGCGCACTTGCCAAGCACCGCCGTGGCCGCGCGCCGGACCTTGCCGCTGTTGTCTCGCAGGCCCTGCAATGCATAGGGCGCCGCCTTCTCCTTGTCCAGGCGGCCGAGTGCGCTGATGGCGGCGGCGCGCAGTTTCGTCCTCGCGTGCTTCGCGTAGGGCTCGACGAGCTCGAAGTCTTCTGGTGTACCGGTTTCGCTAAGGCCGAGGAGAAGCCCGGGCGGGGGAATATCAGACTCCGCAAGTTTCCGACGACACACCCCGGCAAGGTCGGTCTCGCCGTTCTTGCGGAGATAGTAGGCTGCGGCCCAGCGAACGTTGCCGCCGATGTCGAACATCGCGTTGCGGAGCTCTGTTTCGAACTCGTCCCAGTACCCTTGGGCGACTACCCGCAGGGCCATGGTGCGCACTCTAGAATCACGATCACTGACGAAGCTGCGTAGCCGGGCGACGATCTTCTCGTGGTTACCGCGCATGGCGTTCCTCAGCGCCCAGATCCTGACGGCAACCGATGCATCGCCTATCGACTTGTCCAGAACGTCCGGCATCTCCTCCAGGTGTGGTTCGAGCAGGCGATAGACGAACCTGCGCTGCTTGCCGTCCGAACTGTCGAGGGCCGCAAGAACAGCAGGTCGTCCCCCCGAAGAAAGCAGGATATCCGTAGTACGCTTCCTGACCGAAGAGAGGTCGACACGTTCTACACGCTGCAGGTGTTCGATGATCGGGTAGTACTTGATGATGTCGGCCGCGCTCTCCGGTCCGAGCAGTGTATCCAGCGCCTCCTGTGCTGCGCTGCGCACCTGCTTGACCCAGTCGGGCAACCTCAAGAGGACATAGGGCAGCGCCGCGGAGCTGCCCGTGGCGGCCAGCTGTTTGACCGCCGCTTCCCGCACGTAGCCGCTGGAATTCAGACTGGCCAGTCCCAGAAGATGAATGGCCGCCGGACCGGTGACTTCGGCCGCGTTGCCGACGTCCTCGCGCGTCATCTTCAAGTACCTGAACCCCTCGTAGAACCGAGTCCACTCGTAGGGGTTCGCCTTGGAGACCAGCCCGACGAGGGCCTCGGCCGCTTCTTGGGCCAGCGGGTCCGGCCACCATTTCTTGAAGACATCCAGGAGGTAGTCGGCTGTGTACCTCTCGCCTGACTCGCGGGCTCGCTTGACCAGTTCTGCGGCCTCATCGCGAGAGAGATCGGCAACATGCCTTCGGTGCGAGAATGTGTCGATTCCGAGCAATCGCCTGAGCCAGGTGAGCATGGTCACTCGCGCTCCGCCACTTCGCCCGAGAGCGCCCGATAGAACGCCTCCGGCTCCTCGCTAGGCGGCAAACCCGACACCTGGCCGTCGCCGAGTTCCACGATCATCCAGTCGCCGTCTTTCTTCCTGGCGACGTCCATCGTGAAGAAGCGGCTGTCGACTCTGGCGGCGACTTCGGCGAAGGTCTCTTCTTCCCGGGCTTGCGGATACTCGCCCTCTTCCCAGTAGCGGGCGGTGTAGACCGGCTTCTTGTCCACGTAGAAAGTCCGGTACTCGAGCGACAGGGGCATGCCGCTCTTGGAGTGTTCGGCCAGAGGTACGAGCTCCACATACTCGCGGAAGACAAGCCCCTCGTTCAGGGACTCGTCCTGGAGCTCGAGGAAGCGCTTAACTACGCGTTCAAGAGCTTCGGTGTCCTCCGCCGACGGCACGAAACAGGCCTCCGCCCAGTAGTGCTTCTGCGATTTCACGAAGTCCTTGATGACGATAGGCCGGTCCTCGAATGGCTCGACGGCTTTGCGCACCTCGGCCATGTCCACGTCGAGGCCGCACTTCAGCCACGTCGTCTTCACCGTGTGCTCGGCAATCACGTCATAAGACTCGGGCAGGTAGTGACAGCGCCGGTACTGCTCGGGACTGTTGATCAGCGTCAGGCCCCGCTCCGAAAGCGCCGCGCACAGCTCCGCGTACCGCGCAGGCCGAAGCATCCAGCCCCGGTAGAGCACGACCTCCTGCCCACCACCCTCTTCCACGCCGCGCACCGCACCGGAACAAGCCTCGCCCGAGAAGAGCACCTCGGAGTCCAGCAACTCGACGTCAAAGCCGCAACTGCGAGCGGCTGCGACTTCAGCTTCGAAGTCGGGGTCCGGCTCCTTGCGGGTGAGTGGGCTGGAGGGGAAGAGGATGCGGGTCATGGGTTATTCGCCGCCCGGTCGCTTGCCGCGAAGCTTCTCGAACGCCTCCACGGCGGCTCCGACTCCCTCGGCGGCGAAAGCCTCCATGACCTTCACGACCGAGTCTTCGTCAGGCAAGGCCCCGAACAGACCGGGGCCGTCGATCTCGTGATCCACCGCGCAAACGCGAAACTCACTGTCAAACATCCCGATGCCCGCCCTGCGCTTGTCGTTGTCGACCGACAGTTCGATGCCGCCGCGCACATAGTCCTCGCACTCGTAGAAGAGGTCAACCCACGGGAAGTAGGACATCCTCAATTCGACGTTGGGCTGCTGCATGGCTTCGAGAGACTCGAGCCTGTCCCAGAGTGGCTCGAGCTCCGGGGGAAGGCAATTGGGGTCGAAGACCTCACTGATCTTCTTTTCGAGCAGCCTGGCCAGGCGGGTCTTCTCCGGCGTCTTCTCGCCGAGGGCCTGGAGCATCGTGTAGTTGAAGCCCTTGACGTTCCCGTCCCCGCAGAAATCCCGGAGCGTGCTGGCCGTAATCCGCAGTGACCCGGCAACGGGGTTCCAGCAGACGTTTCGGGCGTGCGCCGCGAACGGTTTGTCGGGCGCCAGATCCCCGTTGATGGCCTTGAGAACAATGACCAGGTTCTCCGGGAAGTTCCAGTTGCAGGGCTGCAGGTGATCGATCATGGCAGCCAGGGATATCTCGGCGGGATCGCGGTCCCGGGTGTCCTTTATGACTGTGGCAGCGGTCATGTCTCGGAACTCCCTGGCGTCAGCATACGCCTCGGGATACTCGACCATCTCGCGGTACTCCGCGTCAGAGTACATACGCGAGGCCGCCTTGAGCTTCCGGATCGCCTGGCCGACCTGCCAGTCCTTGAGCGGCGTGTGCTCGCCGATCATCGCCGAAAGCTCCCCGCCGGAGTAAGGCCCCACACTGAGCCCGGCGGCCCGCTCGGGCTCCTCATCCAGCCAAGCCGACAGCACGTCGATGGCGTTCTGCCAGGTGTCCTCGGCCGGGTGTCGCGCCCCCTCCTCGCGCGTGTCCGCGCCCTTGTCGGTAGAGCCGGAGGCGATGGCCTCGACAATCAGCTTGACGTGCCGCTCGGCCTTGTGATGGCAGAGTTCCAGGTCGTCGATGAGCCTCTCGATATCCTTGCTCATGTTCCTATGCCACCTATGCCTACCGTCCCGGCGGCCAGTAATACGGCCCGCCCGGGCCGTACTGGGCCTCGCCTTCCTTTTCCCACCAAGCCTCGAGCTTCCTGCAGCCTTCGTCGAGCTTGGCGGGATCGTACTTCTTGGGGGCGTGTTCCAGGCCGGTCGTGTAATCACAGCCCCACATGGCCATGTGACGCTCCTGCGGGGTGCGACCTTTGCGCGCGATCTCGATGAGCAACGGCAGGGCCCAGCCGTTCAGAGGCCCACTCAGACCCATCTGGATTTCGATTCGCTTGGCGGGGTCTTCGTCGGCAAGCAGTCGCCTGAAGGCGGGCAGCGACGCCGGTCCTATGCGCGCCAGCTCCCTCGCCGCCACGAGGCGTGGATGATCCGGCACGGCAATCGACTCGCTGGTGATCTTGGCGATGTCGATGGTTGCCGGCCCGGCATTGCGGACCCTTCCCTCCAGGTAGCTCAGCCTCAGCGGCGTCCACGAGAAGTACAGCCCGACTGCCACCAGCGCGACAATGGCGATCGCGATGTAGAAGCCCTTGAGGCCTTTCCCTTGCTTCGCAGCCTGCGGCTTGTCGCTCATGGCGCTACTCTTCTTCCATCCACTGCTCAAATCCGTGCGGTCTGAGCAAATCCTTGATCTGGCACTTCTCCCCTTCCGAGATGCTGCGGTTCGGCATCTCGTGCGCCACGTGATAGAGGTGCTCCGTGTAGTCCTTGCCGTAGTACAAGCCGATGGCGTGCGCCACCGACCTGTCCGACATTTCGGCTTCCTTCATCACAGCTAGCAGCGGGTAGTAGGACTCCTCCGGAATCCCGTCGGGAAACGCGCCCTTGAGCAGTCTGTATGTCGACTGCATGTGGTCGGGAATGCCATCCATCATACAGGTTTGCCTTCTTCTCCATAGTACTCTTCCTCGTCCCCCTGCACCTTGGCGTTCAGGGCTTGGGCAACTTTGAACATCTTGCCAAGAATCTCGGGGTCGGGGTTCTTGACGGTAATCTTCCCGTGGCGCCAGTCAAACCAGGCCATGTTGCCGCCCACGCCGTGACCACTGTAGGCCGTCCACACGGCAAGCCCCTCGCTCTCAACGCGGATAGTTTCACCGGCAGGAGAAGTCGCTTCAGCGGCGCTATCAAGGCGCATCTCGGCGTCCTGCTCCACAAACTCCTTCCATTCGTCCAGGGTGATGGGTGCAGCCTCAGATTCCCACCAGCCTTCGGCAGATCGCGTTATGTGAACATCGTAGCCCATAGATTTCCCCTCAGGTTACGTCCCACTCGTGTGCGGCTAGATCTGTTGCTGGCTCTTGTGCTTATTGGTCACTCGACTTCGCCTTCCGCACTCTCATGGCCGGGATTGCTCAACCGGGTCAACACTTCTCGCGCCAGCCACGCCAGTTCCTCAAAGTACTCCCGGCCCTCACCGCTGAGCTCAGGCAGCACCGTCTCGATGTCTGCGTAGCAGCTCTCCAGTATTTCGTGCCTCTCGGAATCCAATTGCCCAGCCCCGGTGTAGGAATCGATGCATCCGGCAGCGAATGTGTCCAGGGTGGCCAGGCACACGCCCTCGACTTCCTCACCGGTGTGCCCTTTGGGGAAAGGACGCAGCCGGAAGGCTTCCCACCGGCGTTGCAGCTCGTTCACTCCTCGGCCTCCGGCATGCCTTCGAACTCCCACCGAGCGAAAGCGCACAGCTTCTTTGCCGCATCCTTCCACGTTGGGGCCGCACACTCGTGGCTCAGTGGCTCAGGGTCGCACCACGGATTATCCACCGTATGGGCTGAGGGGTCGTGTCTTCGCGGTTTGCACATTGCGCAACAGCCCCTTACAGCCCACTTTTTCGCGAAAAACGCGGCTCTAAGCACTTGGCTCGTCCCGCTTGACGCGGCCCTCTTCCTCCCGGATCGCCTTGAAGCGCATCAGCCTCTCCCCGTCGTGACAGCGGTGCGTCAGGTGGCAGGGATAACCGGGCAGAAGATATCGGTACGCTCGTGGCATAACGATCAGATGATAGCAGCTTTGCGTCGGGATCTCAAGGCAGTTGCCGCTCCGTCGCCTCAAGGAACCAGGACTCAAAGCCCAAGCTCCTTGCCCTCCACGGACATCTCGACCCTTACAGCGCCATTTTCGGCGAAAAAGGGGGCTGCAAGGATCCCTTGCACAAGGTGCTACCGCCGAAATCGCGGGGCCTCAGCCTCTATGCCCTGGAATCCGTGGTGCGACCCGAATCTACCACCCGAATCTACCCGGAGCTACTTAGCCGGACAACCCGCCGTACATCTCAAGTACAGAGCAGAAGCGCGGCAAACGCACGCTGCTGGTAGCTGGCCATTTGGATTGAACGCCTGCGGATTCAAAGTCCGGTGGGGACTACATCAACCACGCGCACAACATCAGCATGGCCAATGACACACCCAGCAGAATCGGCGTTTCTCGCCCTACGCTTCGCCCGCGTTTGTCCAGGACCAGACAGGTACACAGCGCGATGATGTGGCAAAGAACCAAAGCAGAAAGACCCAGCACAGTCGGAAGGTGCAGGTCGGAATCGTAGCCTCCGGCGATCCCTTCACGCTCAAGCCACGGCAGCAGGATGATGCACCAGATGACAACGTACGCGACCCCGAACCAGGCGAATGGCCTCAGAGCCCAGAGGACGAAGGACGACGGTCGCCCGCCATCGGCCCGCACCTCCATTGACTTGTCGCTTGGCTGAACAGCGCTCTTGTAGGGTGCCTTGCCTCTCGTGGCCTTCCACCAGGTCCTCGCAGTTGAACAGAACAGACAGACGAAGATCAACAGGAGTGGCAAGCCTGCCGTATTTGACCGAATCGTCGAGTACGATGGAGAGCCCTTCAGGTAGATGACCTTAAGGATCTTGACGTCTTTGTCTTCTTCCAGTGGCAGGCTGGTCCATAGGGCAAAGTGTGCTTCGTCTTTCCACTGCTTTCCGTCAGCCGTGAACTCGTAGCGCTGCCAATGCATGTACCGAATGCCACCGCGTGAGCCGATCGGCTTGGCCTCGACCCTAACCACGAATGTGTCGCCGAACACGCGCAACAGGTTCAGGGACGTAAGTGGGAAGAGCTGGTACATTGTGAACAGGCATGCCGCCAACGCTACGCCCCGCACGACCACGGCCGTGAAGCGGGGTGTTTCGTACCATCTCTGAGGTTGGGACTGTGGCTGATCTGCACTCATTAGTGTGCGGCGCCTCCGACCGCCACCGTATTCCCGCTAAGCTACGCGATCAAGAACCTGGCTCAGGTGGGCATTCCAACCCGAAACTCTCATTACAGCTGCGCAGGAACTTGGCCTCCCTGCTGTCACTGTCGTACTCCGCGGCCATGGCTTTGCAGGTCGCAAGCAGTTGCCGCGTCCAGCTCCTGCAGGGATGAGGTGATGTCCTCCAGCTGCTGGATCGCCAGGTCGGGATCAACGTCATCGTCGGAGCTGAACTCCAGGAACATGACTACGTGCATGAGGGTTCTGGTGAGGTGTTCGGTGGTGTTCACTGGCCACTCTCCGCCAAGTCTGCGAGCCGCTCCAGCTCCTTCGCCAGCTGCCGGGCCTCGTCTTCACTGAGCTCAACCGGATCGCCTTTCTTGGTCACGGCCTTGATGCAGAGGCTGTGCCCCTGCTCCACCCAGACCTGGATGTCGCCGTTGGACAGGCTGATGTGATCTTCGAGCATGGCTACTCCGACTCACACTCGAAGCGGTAAGTATCCCCGTGGGGCTCGCCGCTGTCGTCAACCGGGTAGTCGAGGTCCAGCTTCCTCATGAAGTCCACGAGTTGCCAGTCCTCGCCGACGTGAAACTCGTCTTCCGGAAAGGCCTTCGGAAGCTCTTCGGTTTCGAGCAGGTCATCGCTCCATTGCACCAGGTAAGGCGCGATTCTGTCGGGTGAGAGCCCGGGAACGCGTTTCGCGACCTCGGCGGCGTTGCCTTGCCAGGACTGGCGCTCTTCGTCGCTCAGTTCGGCCCAGTAGTCCGGAATCGGGTTGAACTGGTCGACGACTTCCCCGCTTTCGTAGAGTATGTACATCCACAAATCGCCGTCGTGAATGTGGAACGAGAAGACCGGTTTGCCAAGCTCCCGGGACAGGCACGCTGCAGCGTCGTCCCAATCCATGAACTCGCGGGGGTAGAGTACGGACACGCCGCCTATCCCCTCAGACACCACCAGACAGTCCCCGTCGTCAGTAGTGAGCTTCGCCGCCGCCATCGAGCCTCCGTGCCCCACAGCGTAGGCACTGAGCGCCGTGACGACCGCGTCAGCATCGCCTCCGATGACACCCGACATGGAAAGGAAGAGTCCCATTTGTGTGTTCCTCCGTTACAGCAACCCGTCCTCAGCCTGCTCGACAAGCACGGACCAGAAGCACTCCTCCTGGTCCAGGGATGCGCCAGCATCTTCCAGTTCTGCCTTGAGCTTCAGCACGTGCCCCATCTGCTCTGCCTCATCCGTCGTGCCGCTCACGGCAATGTTATAGCGATTCCAGGCGTCGACGCAGCTCTTGAACGACTGTTGGTCCGCGTTGACCAGCCAGGCGCGCTCGTCCCCAGCGTGCCGGTAGTGAACGCGCCCCTCTTCCAGGTAGAACTCACCTTCGCATTCGCCGAACTGCTCCTCGCGAGCGATGATGTCGCCTTGGGGCTGGGGTAGCAGGACGATCTTCATTCGTTCTCACCCGTACATTCCCGGCGAATCTCGGCGATTCGCTCGGGGCTCAGGGTCAGATTGCGCAGCTTCTCAATCAGGGCCTGCTTCCATTCTCCGAGCGTGGCAGTCTTGGGATCGACCCTGAAGTCCGCCGATACGTAGCCCAAGCGGGCCTTGTCGTAGTAGCTCTTCACCATCGAGTCGGAAATGAACAGCGCGTCCTTCGGCGGGTCCTCGCCCTTGTGGGCGGCTATCCAGTCGAAAACGGTATCGTCATCCTCCCAGTTGTCGAAGAAGTGTTCCTCATCCGTGAAGTCAAAGAGGGCCCTGCTTATCGTGGCCTTGGCCTCCCAGCCGATCTCGTCCCAGCCGATGGCCTCCCGGAACTCGTCGGTGGACAGGAAGTAGCCGTCGGGGTGTTCGCGGACCAGCCTTATCCCGTCTTGTACAGACATCAGTCCTTCTTCCTCGGCCGCTTGCCCCGCCCCAACTTCTCCCAGGCCAGATTTCGCACCTTGCGGTTTCCGCCCTTGTCCGCGAGTTCTTCGAGAAACTCCTCCGGCAGACCGCAGTGGTCGAGCAGGTAGCGGTGGACCTCGCCGTCGCCTTCGGCGAGACACCTCGAGAGAACAGGCTCGGTCGGCCCTTCCCTGCGGATCAGGCGCAGGAGCTTGTGGCGGGTGTAGGTCTTCGACGTGTCGAAGTGCTTGAAGGCCGGGCGGGACGGAAGCTTGTGGAACTGCGTGTCGGACAAGACGTCCAGCTGGATCAGTTGCATCACTGCGCAGTGTGCCATCGTTCCGTCAGGGTCCTCCATCGCCAGTTCCAGGATGTGGTTGATTTCGGCGTCCGACATCCGCTCGCGGCTGTCCAGGTACTCATAGAACAGCGCGAAGCGGTAGTGCTCAGTGCTCTCGTCACCGTCAGGCTCTCGGAAGCGCTCCAGATCCGAGCGCAAGCGTTCCGGCGTCAGCACACCGTAGTCCAGCCACTTCTGGGTGTAGCCGAGGAGTTGGAGGTCGGAGGCGCGGCATTCGTTGTTGTTCACTGGCCGTCCTCTGGAGGCGAGAGCAGCACTCCCCCGCCCAGATGTACACCGAACTTCCGCAGGCTCTTCTCGCTTCTCAGACCAGCCACCACCTCCGCCGCCGCCCTGGTGCGCGCTTCCTTGGACAGGTGACGGTAGCCCAGTTCCGGCAAGTCAATCTCGCGGTTCAGGGTCGCACCACGGATTATCGACCCCATGGGCTGAGGGGTCGTGTCTTCGCGGTTTGCACATTGCGCAACAGCCCCTTACAGCCCACTTTTTCGCGAAAAACGCGGCTCTAAGCACTTGGCTCGTCCCGGAGACCGTAGGCGGGCTCGGTCTCGCGCACCGTCCAGCTCTCTTCGCCGCACTCGTCGATATCCAGCTTGACGCGGCCCTCTTCCTCCCGGATCGCCTTGAAGCGCATCAGCCTCTCCCCGTCGTCACAGCGGCGCGCCCTCACGACGGGCGGTCCTGGTCTCTGGTGCTGGCGGTCTGTAGCCCAACGCGCTGTGAGGACGCCTTGTATTGTAGTAGCGTCGCCATCGCGCGGTCAAGACTCTGGCCTCCAGCAGCGTGTCCAGCAGTTAGCAGTTCAGGAATCCGTCACGGAACTTGCTGTTGAACGATTCGCAGTAGCCGTTCCCCCAGGGGCTGCCGGGCTCGATGAACAGCGTGTTTACCTCCAGGCGACCCAGCCACGTCTTCACCGCTTCCGCCGTGAACTCGGGACCGTTATCGCTGCGAATGTGCTCCGGCGTCCCGCGCAGGACAAACAGCTCGGCCAGCCGGCAGAGCACGTCCTGCGAGTTCAGCTTCCGCGACACGTCGATCGACAGACACTCCCGGGTGAATTCATCTATGTTCGTAAACGCCACGCGTGCCGTAGTGAACTTCGCCGCAGCCATGGCCAGCGCGCCGGTCCGAACGCTGCCGACCCTGTACGACGCCATGCTCACGGAGGTGGCCTCAAATACCTTGCCGCATAGACCCGATCGAATCGAACCACGCGCACTGCGACGAGAGAAGAACAACTACCCCGCACTCAGATCTACCAGGGCAGACTGGCGAGCGGCGCTGAGGGCTTAAGTCAGTGCCATTCGGGACTGTCCCCTTTTCAGTCCGCCCCGCGCAGCACCAGTCGCCGCGCCGCGCGCTTGAGGAAGAACCCCGCCAGCCCTGCGCAAAGTGCCAGCTGCAGCAGGTTCTGGACTGTGAAGATGGAGTAGCAGTTGACCATGACCTTGTCGTGTCCTCCGCTGCTGATCAGGTCGAGCAGCACCATGGGGGAGAAGCGACTCACTATCCGGGCGACGCCGACCAGACCCAGCAGGAGGTAGGTGAGGACCAGCGCGGTAGTCAGTGACCGGCAACGGGCGGCGAAGTAGAGCCCGGTCGATGCGCCAAGGACCACCAACGTTGGCGTGCGCGCGAAGCTCAGCGCCCAGTCCGCCGCGTACAGCCCGTTGGACTTCGTTACCGTTTCCCAGACTTGGGTGCTCACGTACAACCGGTAAGCCGCGCTGAGGGCCGTTGCCGCCAGGCAGATGGCCACCAGCACTCCCACGCGACCGAAAACCACCGCCCTCAGCAGTCGCAGGGGCCTCACCGGGGTGACCAGCAGCGGCTCGAAGGGGCCCCCGGGGGCCACGGCCCAGGCGGCGATGGCCGGCGCGATCCAGGCGGCGGCCCAGCCCAGCAGCGGGTAGAAGACCCAGCTCGCGCTGCGGATCGCGGGCATCATCCGCACCTCGATCGGAGTGAACAGCCCCAGGATCCGGGGCAGCAGCATCAGCGGCAGGAGCAGCGCCCAGAATGCGGCGAACCTGCGCAGTTTCCAGTAGGTGCGGCGCTCGGTCCTCGCCAGCGGGTCGCGCCAGGCGCCCCAGGAAAACGCCTGCCGCAGGGACATGTCCAGGCCGAAGTCCTCGGGTCGCTCGGTCATGCGCTCCGTCGCGGTCCAGGTCCTGTCCTCGGGCTCGGAGAGACGCGCGCGCAGCCGCGCGTTGGTGGGCTTCGAGAGCAACCAGCTGATCACCACGCAGAAGACCGCGTCGATTCCCACCGCCCAGATGGCGGCGTCGAGGGGATGCTCGGAATTGTCGTAGCTGGCGGCCACGGCCACCACGGCCAGCACTCCCCTGGTACCCATCGCCCCGGCCAGCGAGAAGAGCGTCGTGAACCTTGCCCGGTTGACCCGGCAGGTCGGGGCTATCCACATGGCCAGCCGCGCCGAGAGCGTCATCGAGGCGGCGAGGTTGAAGATGAGCAGCACGCGGAAGAGCAGCCCCGCCTCCTCGTGCACCTTCCAGGGCACGATTGCCCGGGTGCACCAGAAGAGCAGCGGCGCCAGGATCGCCAGGTACAGGCCCGCGGGGATCACCGCGCGCAGCCACTCATCGTGGGGCCAGCGTCCGACGCGGGTGCCGCCTGAGCGGCGCAGCTCCTCGCGCAGCCTGCGGCTGGCCAGGCGCGGCGCGACGCTCATCGCCGGGGCGAGGAAGAGCCCCAGCGCGCAGGAGGCGGCGAGACAGATGCGCACTGCGTCGGCCAGCTCTCTGCTCGCCGGCAGCGTCGCCGCGAAGCTCGCGTAGGCCAGGCCGACGAGGATCAGCATCAGCGGCCAGTGGCGCCGCAGCGCGCTCCTCGCGGACGGATAGCAGCCCCAGGTCATGATCCGGCGCGTGTCCTCCCGGAAGATCATTCTAGTCGCGACGGCCCGCGGCGCACGGGGCTAATCGCTGTCTGGATCCTTGTCGCAACCAATCTTCGTCGGGATCCTTGTCCGGATCCTTGTCGTCAGTTCGCAGTTCGACAACGATCCAGACGAAGATCCAGACAAGGACTCCGGGGGACAACGATCCAGACAAGGGCTCGAATAGGGGACGGACCGCGGATTATCAGCCGTATGGCTTGCTGGCTGCGGATTTCGGGGTTAGCACTTCGTGCAACACCCCCTTAGAGGTCGATTTTTCGGTCGAAATCGTCTTCTAAGCGATTCAGTCGCCACTCCGGCTTCCGGTTGGGGCGTGTAGCGCACCAGGCCGCGCAAGGTCATGAGCTCCACCGTGAAGAAGTCATGGGGCGATTCCAGTCCGAGCATCGATCGAAATCAGGCTGGTTGGGCACCGCCTCTCTTGCGGAGTCACAGGCCGTGCGAATATCGGGACGGGACGGCACGACGTTCAGGAGCGGGCGCACTCCCGACACAGCCTGCGCACCTGGCCGACCATGTAGAGAGGCAGAGATTCGGGTCGCACCACGGATTCCAAGGCATAGTGGCTGAGGCCCCGCGATTTCGGCGGTAGCACCTTGTGCAAGGGGTCCTTGCGGCCCCATTTTTCGCCGAAAATGGCGCTGTAAGGGTCGAGATGTCCGTGGAGGGCAAGGAGCTTGGGCTTTGAGTCCTGGTTCCTTGAGGCGACGGAGCGGCAACTGCCTTGAGATCCCGACGCAAAGCGGCTATCATCCGACCGTTATGCCACGAGCGTACTGATATCTTCTGCCCGGTTATCCCTGCCACCTGACGCACCGCCGTCACGACGGGGAGAGGCTGATGCGCTTCAAGGCGATCCGGGAGGAAGAGGGCCGCGTCAAGCGGGACGAGCCAAGTGCTTAGAGCCGCGTTTTTCGCGAAAAAGTGGGCTGTAAGGGTCTGTTGCGCAATGTGCAAACCGCGAAGACACGACCCCTCGGCCCATAGGGTGGATAATCCGTGGTGCGACCCCTGAGGCCCTGAGGCCCGCTATTCGATCAGGACGAAGCCAGTTCCGGATGTTCCTTCTTGAGCCAGGTCAGGACCGCTGCGCGCAGCTCGCGGACGAAGTCGATGAGTTCGGACGCATCGTTGGCGGTGACCGCGCCCACGCGCTCGTACTCGACGGTGTTGCGCTTCAGGCGGCATGAGTCCAGGTAGGTCGCGTCGTCTTCACGCTCGGCGCCGAGGATCAGGGGCAGCGCGGTGATCGTGCGGTAGTGCTGCAGGCCGTGCGCCGCCCGGTATCCTGACGCGTGCAGGAGAACGGCGCAGAGCTTCAACGCCGCGTTGTAGGCGATGCCCAGTTGCCAGTCCGGTGAGGAAGCGTGTGCGGCCTCCTCCAGATCACGGTCGACTATGGCCAGGAGGTTATCCATTTCCTCCCGGCTGGGATCGTGCGGTTTCAGCCAGCCGCTACTTGCCCATTGCCGTAAGGTCATCTTCCGCTCCTATGACGAATAACTTCGGACTCCCGGCTACGCTGGTGACAAAGTGATCCCTCTCGCTCAGCCGCCTGCCGTACTCCTCTCTGGTCATGACGTAGGGGTTGACCTCACGGTCGATAGTGTCGTGCACTTCACGAAGCATCGCGGCGAGCTTCCTGAGCCCCAGGTCGCCTATGATCATCAGATCCACGTCGCTGCGCGCATCCTCGCCGCCGGCCGCCACCGAGCCGAACACGAAGGCGACTTCGATCGCCTCGCTCGCCAATGCGTTCCTGAGCACGTCCACCAGCCCGGCGGTCTTGAGGACCAGGTTGCGGATCTCGGCGTACACCGGGTGCTCGCTGTTGGCCCGGTAGTAGACGCGGTTGCCGTCCCGGCGACGCTTGACGAGGTCCAGACGGGTGAGCTTGCCCAGTTCGCGGCGCACTGCGCTCTCGCTGACTCCCGAACGGCGTTTCAGTTCGCGGTTGTGGATCTCCTCCCCGCGGCCATCGAAGAGCAGGCGGAAGATCTCCGCGCGGGCCCGGGACGAGACGATTTCAGAAAGCAGGCTCATAATGCGCAACTATAGGGCGCATATGCGCTATAATCAAGCGCATTCTTGGATTCTTGCCGCACACACCGATTCCGGCCGTCTGCCCCGAGCCAGCCGCGTTTGTTTCTTTCGAACACATGGCTTTCACGTACAAAATACGCACACCGTTGTGGCGCGCGTCGCGCAACACTAGTCCGTATAGGGGCGTGAACGAGGGCGTGAACGAGGGCGTCCCCTAGTGGCCACATTTTCGTCAGAATCCGGCTTACTTTGCCTTGAAAGTTTTTACTGCTTCCGGATAATGCGGCGTCATTGAATCGAGGCGCTGCGATATCGGGCAATGCGCGTGGAGTCTGATCCTGACCGTGAACACCGACACACAGGAGCGGCGAGCCTGCAGCCGGTTCCGGGCCATTTTCGGGGCGGCTCTGCTGGTGTCTGCGCTGGCGGCGAGCGCGATCGCGACCGCGGCCGAGCGCGCGAAGCCGTTGGATGTGGCGAAGAAACTGGCGGCCTCGGGGGCCAGGGCCGATCAGGTCAAGGCGCTGGCCATTCTGAGGCAGCTGGCCCGGCCGGGCACTACGAGCGGCGACGAGGCCACCTACCGCTACGCCGAGCTCTGCCTGCGTCTTCACGCCGGCGGCGAGAAGAACGCCCTGGCCGAATCGAAGAAGGCCTTCGAGAAGCTCAAGGCCGGCGCCGGCTCGCGCTGGGGGTTGCGCGGCAAGCTGGGATTGCTGCGCGTCGCCGCCGCCGAGGGCCGTCGCGCCGAGGCCATCAGGGGCCTGGACCGGTTCCTGGGCCTGCAGACCAGGTGCGAGCGCGCGGTGGAGGCGGCCTATTTCCTCGGCCAGATCCGCAGCGCCCGGCGCAAGAGCCTGGACGAACTCCGCAGCGCGCAGCGCGCCTTCGGGTACGCCCTGGAGCTTCACAGGTCGGTGGCGAGGTACCACCGGCCGCTGGTGAGCGCGAAGCAGATCGGCGCGAGGCTGGCCTGGGTCAGGAAGCGCATCTGGGAGCTGGAGGCCGGCGAGCTGAAGGTCCTGTTCGCGAAGGCCGAGAAGCTGCGCGGGGCGAGCAAGTACGACGCGGCCGTCGGGATCTACCGCCGGATCCGCGGGAAGTTCCCCGGCCGCAGGCTCTCCGAGCTCTCGGGCCTGCGGATCCCGCAGTGCCTGTTCGCGAAGAAGCAGCTGAAGAAGGCGGTGAAGAGCGCGCGCGAGTTCATCGCCCTCGACCCGCTGGGCGCCTACCGCGGCAGCGCACACCTGCTGGTCGGCGACATCCAGCTGGAGCACTTCTTCAGCGTGACCGGCAGCGAGCCGGAGTTCCGCTGCATCCTCGACCCCGGCAGGCGCCCCGCGTGGGTCGACCCCGAGCGGCAGAAGCTCATCGCCTGGCGCAAGCTGGACCCGAAGAAGACCCCGCCCTCGAAAGAGGTCCACGGGACCTGGAAGGGCGTGCGCTACGCCGCGCACGAGCGCGCCGGAATTCTCGAGTACCTGCGCCGCAACTACGACGCGGCCGCGAAGCACTTCGAGGCGAGTGCGAGGCTGAAGCCGGTCGAGGGCCTGGAAAGCGAACCTGGCGTCGGCATGGCCGAGGTGGCGGATCTGTGCCGCAAGAAGAAGATGCCGCTGGACGAGGAATTGCTTGGCCAGGGCGACGAACGCTCGCGCCTGGTTCTCTTTCTGGCTTCGGTATACATCAAGGGCTGGAAGGATGACCGGGCTTACGGGCTGTTCGGCCGTGTCTACCGCAACGAGTTCGAGAAGGCAACGCTCGACCAGCAAGCCTATGCCCGTGCTCGAATGGGCGCCCGTCACCTCTACGAGGGCAAGACCGAGAAGGCGGTGGCGATCTACAGCGAGATCGAGAAGGAGTTCGCCAGGAGCCGTTACGCGGCCGATGCCCTGCTGCAGCATGCCTCGGCGCTCTCCCGCGAGGGAAAGCTGCGTGCAGCGGTTCCCTACATCGAGGCCTGCTACAAGAAGTACCCGAACACCAAATGGGCCGACTGGGCCATGTACCAGCGAGCCTTTATAGCCGTGGATCATCAGAAGGCGCCCGTGGCGCTGGCGATGTTCAAGAAGGCGCTGGCCACCTACCCCAAGTCGATCTACGTCAAGCACGGCCGGGCCTTCGTCAGGGAGCTTGAGGAGAAG
>Ga0272443_10003542_pt1 | contig 18242 bp, 10 predicted proteins | sample SSMAcet12_FD_193581 | JGI IMG/M metagenome (GOLD analysis project Ga0272443, IMG submission 193581) | Marine sediment archaeal communities from Little Sippewissett salt marsh, Falmouth, MA, United States - SSM-Acet-12 | ecosystem: Environmental > Aquatic > Marine > Wetlands > Sediment ... | reverse complement strand
ATCCCGAGCCGTTGGCTTGTTCCGTAGCAAAGACGATGGGCAAACCTGGGAATTAATCTACTCTGGGAATGCTGCCCAGGACCTGGCAGTCGATCCGACAAATCCGGAACGCATCTACATGCATGGTCCCTGGTCGCTTTTTCGGAGTGACGATGAAGGTGAAAATTGGGTGGCCATGGAGACGGAATTCCCAACCCATCAAATGGAAATGCAGCCCTGTACGGGCCATGAAAAGCCCTACCCCCATCCAACGATCACCGATAAGGTGTTTGCCTCCTATTGTGGGGAATCAACGGATAAACAAGCCGGCCTCCTGGTTTCTGAGGATGCCGGCCTTAGCTGGGAAACAGCCATGCAGGGACTCACGGACCCACAAGTCACCGATTTGGCGTTTCATCCGAATAATCCAAATATCATGGTTGTTGGTACGGCCAGCGGCAATATTTTTATCTCGGATGATGGGGGTGAGACCTGGGCATTTGCGGCTCAGCCTGTAGATTATGTCCATTCTTTGACCTTCAACCCCTTTACACCTTATGATCTTTGGGTTTCTGGTAGTTCAGAAGATAGGGAGGGCTTTCAGGGTTTGATGAGCAGCGAGCCAGATTACGAGACCTGGCAAGAAGTTACACTGCCTGAGGGAGTGGATAACGCTTCAGTTGTTGCCTTCTCAGAAGATGTGGCTGATCGAGTATATATATTCAGCGGCACAGGATATTTCTCTGATGACGGCGGTGGAGAATGGGAGGCTTTCGGACCTGACAACCTCAGCTGGGCGACTGATATTGAAATTGTTAGTGGTTCACCTGACGATATTTTCATTTCTGATCGTGCATCGGCAGTATTCTGCACACAAGACCATGGCGATACCTGGGGCCTCTGCAACCAGGGTGTCACTGCTGTCGCACCGGATGAACTGGCGGTCAGTGTCCTGGAACCCACAGTGGTCTTTGGGATGCTAAACGAAACCCGCGGCGTTTACCGGGGGACCGAGGGCGGCGGTTCCTGGCAGTTCATGCCGGCGGAAGGCGCACAATGTGTGCAAGCGGTTGAAGCAGATCCCTTCATCGCTGAGCGGATTTTCCTAGGGGTGCAGTTCGGCGTACGAATCAGTGAGGACGGTGGGGAGACCTGGTTGGAACGCAAGGACTTCTCAATACCGGCTGAATATTCTGAATGTAATTTTGGCGTTGAAGCAATCCGGGCGCATCCGAATGTGAATGGGTTGCTGCTTGCCGGCGTCAGACATTGGTGTGATGAATATCATAATTCAGATGGCGGCATCTACCGCAGTCTGGATCACGGTGAGACCTGGACCAGAATGGTTACGCCTGTGAACACTGCCAACATTGTGGATATCGCATTCAGTGCTGAGGATGACCAGGTAGCTTTTGCCATAACTGAGCGTGATCAATTCCTGAAAAGCATTGATCAGGGTCAAACTTGGGAAATTGTGGATATTGGTATCAATGAGAATATGTGTGCGACGAGTGTAGCTGTTGAACCTGTCTCTCCTTTTCGTGTGCTCATCGCGGGAGGCTGTGGTGATCCGAACTTATTTATTTCACTGGATGAAGGAGAGTCATTTGAAGTGCTTGATCCCAATCCGAATCCGGGGATCAATATGCGACAAATCGAGTTTACACCCGATGGAAAAATTCTATTTGCTGCAACGCCATCCGGGTTAAAGCAATCCCTGGATTGCGGTTACAGCTGGCTTCCTGCTTTTGGCTTGATGGGCGAAGCGAATATCACCTCACTAAAAGCCGTCTCTCTTGTCGATCGGTTCATCCTGTATGTGGGTACCGCTGGGAATGCGGGTGGTTCTGGTTTATCGAGCATATTGACCAACGAAATCCGTGGCACCGGTTTAATTCAGGCTGGTGTTTATCGCACGACACAGCTCCCATGGTCGAAACTGCTATTGCCGGTGTTTTTCAACTGAGCTGACAAAATAAGTCGTTTGTGTCCCTGGAAATTAGGGTTAACTTTTACGCGCCGGGAATGCTTTTCCATATAGGTTTACATTTAACTGGACATTTCTAAAACAAACGGATTCTCCATGCCCATATTTTTACCGTGTTGGTACGCTGTTCACTTTGAGAATTCTGAAGAATACAGATTTCAATAAAGAATACTGAAAAGAACAACACGATTCGGGGTATTGACAGGGATATATTAATATTTGTAAACTATTAAAAATAAATGAAGAAATTATACTGAAAATTTGGAATATTAAAACATTCTACATATTCTTGATTAACGTCCCAATTTTCCCCTCATTACTGAAACAACACGACATCAAAACCCACTGAATGTTTTTGACATCTGCTGAGTGGTTATCTAATCATCTTTGATAGTTGAAAGGGATGTTCTTTGCAGATTTTGTGTTCAGTCCCACTTAACGAAAAAATCATAATACTGTGACCGATATATGAAACCCCAACAACAGGAGGATAAAGTCATGTTTAAATCTGTCTATCGATGGGTATCTGTCGTCGTCATTGGGTTGATCGTATTCGCCCAGATATCATTTTCTGTGCCGGTAACCTCAGCGCAGGGTCTCACCCTTGAGGAGGTTCCATCAACCGATGCAGACCCTGGAGGAAATCCGGCCGGCCTATCCGCGGAGGAATGGGAGCAAATCCTCAACCAGATGGGCGCGTCTTACGAGCAGGAAGCCTACCTGAAAGCCTCCAATCCGGATGCCGAGGACGGTTTTGGTTTTCAAGTCGCCCTGGATGGCGATACCCTCGTGGTTAGTACTTATAAAGAAGACAGCAATGGGACAGCGCAGGGCAATAACGACGCAATTGACGCCGGCGCTGCTTATGTATTCGTGCGCAGCAATGGTGCATGGATTCAGCAGGCGTATCTGAAAGTTACTTACGCCGAGGCTTATGATCATTTCGGGAGGTCGGTTGCCATAGATGGTGATACCATCGTGGTAGGGGCTCCCCAAGAGGATAGCGATGGCTCAGGGGAGGAGAATAATGATGCAGGAAATTCTGGTGCGGCTTATGTATTTTTCCGTGCTGGAGGTGTGTGGACGCAGCAGGCGTTTCTGAAAGCTTCCAATATCGGTGCTGATGACAAGTTCGGAATCGCAGTTGCTATTGACGGCGATTTCATCGTGGTTGGCGCTTATGGAGAAGATTGTGCCCTTGGAGCTGGCAAGAATGATAACAGCGCCCAAAATTCAGGGGCAGGTTATGTATACATGCGTGATGGGACGACATGGTCGTATGAGTCCTTCCTGAAAGCTTCCAATGCTGAGGCCGGTGATATGTTTGGTCATTCCGTTGCCATTGATGGCGATACCCTCGTGGTTGGGGCGGCATTTGAAGATGGGAACGGGACCGATCCATCCGATAACAGCGTAATTAATGCTGGCGCGGTTTATGTTTTTGATTGGGACGGAACTTACTGGAAGGAGAAAGCTTACCTGAAAGCTTCCAATATTGATTTGGATTATGACCAGTTTGGGTATACCGTTGCCATTGATGACGGCACCATCGTGGTTGGGAGTCCCAGCGAAGACGGGGATGGGTCAAGCCCGGATAATAATGATGAGCCGTCATCGGGCGCTGCCTATGTTTTCGTGAGCGGCGGTTCGACATGGTCCCAGCAGGCGTATCTCAAAGCTTCAAATGCCGGCGAAAAGGATTATTTTGGCTACGGGGTGGCAATCGACGGCGATATGATTGTGGTTGGGGCTGACGGGGAAGACAGTGATGGGTCAGGGCCGGCCAACAATGATGCGAAATTTGCCGGCGCGGTTTATGTGTTTATGCGTGAAGGCGCCACATGGACGCAGCAGGCTTACCTGAAAGCTCATAACGTAGAGGCCGATGATTGTCTTGGCTTTTCAGTCGATGTTGACAACGGGAACATCGTAGCCGGCGCTTTTGGAGAAGCCAGCGATGGGTCAGGCTCTGAGAATAACGATGCTTTAAAAGCCGGTGCGGTTTATGTGTTCAGCGTCAAGTTTTACCAATATCTGCCGTTCATCATGAAGTGATATTTTTTACAGTAGAGGTTTGATAAGCTAAGAACCGGGAGGAGATTGAGATGTATAAGTTGGCTGATAAATGGATTTCCATTGTTACTGTTGCGATCATCGTATTTGCCTTGATTTTCACCTCAGCACCTGTAAGCTATGCAAAGGACCTGCCTGCTGAGAAGGTTTCATCGGCTGGCACAGGTCCTGCAGACGTGACGGCAGGTATATCCGCTGAGGATTGGGAACAAATCATCGGCCTGATGGGTGATTCTTACGAGCAGCAAGCTTACCTGAAAGCCTCGAATCCGGGTGGTGGGGATTATTTCGGTGCTTCAGTTGCAATCGACGGCGATACCCTTGTGGTTGGGGCGTATGGCGAAAGCAGCGATGGCACAGGTCCAGGCAATGATGCTGCAGATGATGCCGGGGCAGCCTATGTTTTCGTACGCAGCGGCGAGACATGGACGCAGCAGGCCTATCTGAAGGCTTCCAACCCCGAATCCGATGACCGCTTTGGTTGTTCGGTCGCCATAGATGGCGATACCATCGTGGTGGGAGCGTATGCTGAGGACAGCGGCGATAAGAACGACGAGGAGAATAACGGAGCAAGCAACGCCGGCGCGGCGTATGTCTTTGTCCGGAGTGAGACAAGTTGGACGCAGCAAGCCTACCTGAAATCTTGTAATATCGATCCAGAAGATAATTTTGGCTGGTCTGTTGCTGTTGATGGCGATTTCATCGTGGTTGGTGCTACCGGAGAAGATTGTGATGGGTCCAGCAAGACGAATAATGATGCAAGCATGTCTGGGGCAGCGTATGTTTACGTACGCAGTGGGGATTTCTGGGTCTACAAATCGTTCCTGAAAGCCTCTACAATCGAAGCTTTAGATTTTTTTGGTTTCTCTGTTGCCATTGATGGAGATACCATCGTGGTTGGGGCGTATGGTGAAGACAGCGACGGGACGAATGAAGCGAATAATGATGCAGAAAACTCCGGCGCAGCTTATGTTTTCGTTTTTGACGGGGTCTTTTGGAAACATAAGGCTTACTTAAAAGCCTCTAATGCTGAAATCAAAGACTATTTTGGTGACTCTGTTGCGATTGACGGCGACACCATCGTGGTTGGCGCTTCTGGGGAAAACAGTGATGGGACCTCACCGGACAATAACGATGAAGATTCTGCAGGCGCGGCGTATGTCTTTGTAAACAGTGGGACAGCATGGACTCAGCAAGCTTACTTGAAGGCTGATAATGCCGGCGAATATGATAATTTTGGATACTCGGTATGCATCGATGGGGATACCATCGTGGCCGGCGCTGCCGGCGAGTCGAGTGATGGATCATCACCGGATAATGACGATGAAATGGAATCTGGCGCAGCTTATGTATTCACGCGCAGTGGGGGTATATGGGTTCAGCAGGATTATCTGAAATCAACTACGATTGACGCTTCGGATTATTTTGGATTTTCGGTTGACATTGATGGCGAGACCATCGTGGTGGGGGCTTATGCTGAAGACGGCGACGGGTCGGGTGAGGACGATAACAGCGCTGAATACGCCGGTGCGGCCTATGTGTTTAAAGCCTTAAGTAAAGCCTATCTGCCACTCATCATGAAGTGATAGGGCTGATTAGTAGAAATTTTATTGGTTTTTAGAAGAACAATGCATAACTTTTAGCGGTGCTGACACTTCAGGTGTCAAGATTGAATTTTCTGGTGTGGATAGCTATCCACTCTGTCCACACCAAAAGAAAGATGTCTTTGGTGCCTATCAAGATATCTACTAAAACCTGGCAGCTTGTGATAATCCAGGTTTCAATTATCAATTGCTTATTCCAATACCTGTTTCCTTTACTGGATGAAATTAAACATCGAAATAATCGGATCATAAAGCCGGGAGGAAATTATCATGATTAAGTCGACATATCGATGGATGTTCACCGCAGGGGTGGGACTCATCCTATTAACCCAGATGTTATTTGCGATGCCTTTCAGGTCTGCACAGGGCTTGCCTGTTGAGGAGGTTTCATCAGCTAGCTCAGACCCTGGAGGCGTGCACGCGGGTATATCCGCTGAGGATTGGGAACAAATCCTCAACCAGATGGGGGCTTCCTATGAGCAGCAAGCATACCTGAAAGCCTCCAATCCGGATTTTATGGATGCTTTTGGTTATTCAGTAGACATAGACGGCGACACCATTGTGGTTGGGGCTTATGCCGAAGACGGCGATGGCACGGGGCAGGAAAATGATGACGAGAGTTTCGCAGGCGCAGCTTATGTTTTCGTACGCAGCGGTGGGACATGGACGCAGCAGGCATATCTGAAAGCTTCCAATGCTGAGGCTAATGACCGCTTCGGTTATTCTGTCGCCATAGATGGCGATACCATCGTGGTGGGGGCGTATGCTGAAGACGGCGATGGATCAAGCGAGAGTAATAATGATGCGTATGATGCTGGGGCAGTGTATGTCTTTGTGCGCAGCGGGACGAGTTGGACGCAACAAGCCTACCTGAAATCTTGTAATATTGATGCTGAGGATAATTTTGGCTGGTCTGTTGCTGTTGATGGCGATTTCATCGTCGTTGGGGCGTATGGAGAAGATTGCGATGGGACCAGTAAGATGAATAATGATGCGAGCATGTCTGGTGCAGCGTACGTTTACGTACGCAGTGGGGATTTCTGGGTCTATAAATCTTTCCTTAAAGCTTCTACAATTGAAGCTTTTGATTATTTTGGTTACTCCGTTGCCATTGACGGAGAAACCATCGTTGTTGGAGCGTATGGCGAAGACAGTGATGGAACGGGGGAATCCAATAATGGCGCAAAAGGAGCCGGCGCAGCTTATGTATTCGATTTTGACGGGGTATTTTGGAACCAGGTGGCTTTCCTGAAAGCTGACAATACTGAAGATCATGATTTTTTTGGTGATTCTGTTGCCATTGACGGAGACACGATCGTGGTTGGTGCTACAGGGGAGGACGGTGATGGGACAAGCCCCGCAAATAATGATGCGTCAGATGCCGGCGCGGCGTATGTTTTCGTGCGCGATGGAACGACATGTACCCAGCAGGGCTACCTGAAAGCAGATAATGCCGGTCAAGACGATTGTTTTGGCGTTTCGGTTGATATCGTCGGTGATAAGATCGTGGCTGGGGCTGGTTTTGAAGCCAGCGATGGGTCAGGACCAGGCAATGATGATGCAGAGAGTGCTGGTGCCGCGTATGTGTTTACATGCAGTGGGGGTGTATGGACACAGCAGGCGTATCTGAAAGCTTCCAATGCTGAGACTAATGACCGTTTTGGTTATTCAGTTGCCATAGACGGCGATACGATCGTGGCTGGGGCTTTTGGAGAAGCCAGTGATGGGACCGGCGAGGAGAACAACAACTTATCGTTTGCCGGCGCGGCTTATGTGTTTAAGGCTTTATGTAAAGCCTATCTTCCGTTCATTATGAGATAGGAAGCAAGATTATTTAAAAGGAGTGGAAATGATTTTTATGAACCGATCCATCAGAAAATACTTTGTCCTATTGATCCTGCTGGTTTTGTTCCTCGATTGTGCGGTCTATGTTTCCCCGGTTTCAGCAGCAACGATTGTTGTGGACACCAATGAAGATCAAAATAATACGGATATTGAGCATTGTTCCCTGCGTGAAGCAATCACGGCTGCTAAAATAGATGATGACTTTGGTGGCTGCAGCGCAGGCTCAGGTGCAGACATTATTACACTACCTGCAGATAATTACACATTATCGGGTCAATTGCCTTATATAAGTGGGGACATTACCATCAATGGTGCTGGCGCAGCCTCCACGATCATTGAAGCGAACGCATGCAATCCTGTTGAAGAGACCTGCACGCATACGAACCTCATATTTTGGGTGTTTGACTCCGGCACGCTTACTCTCAATGATCTGACCCTCCAGCATGGACGGAATATTAATAATAACAACGGCGGAGTCATGTTCAGTGACGGAAGCGTGACCATCAATAACTGCATCATCACTGCAAATAAAGGGACCTACGGTGGGGCAATCCGAAATTATTATGCCGGTATCATGACCATCAGCAACAGCACCATTTCTTATAGTATCGCCGATCCTTCTGGTGGAGGTTTCTTTAATGATGGTACTTTGACCATAACCAACAGCACTTTCTTGGAAAACAGCACAATCAATGGCGGCGGCGGGGCGATCTATAACTATACCGGGGATTATGGCGTTGGAAGCCTGACTATAACCAACAGCACCTTCTCAGGTAACAACGCAGCAACCAACGGTGGCGCGATAGCCAATATCGGTGGTGGCACGCTTACATTAATAAATACGACACTTTCTGTGAATACTGGATCAACTGGCGCTGGTATTTATAACGATGGTGATTCAACGTTGAATTTCACAAATTCGATCATAGCCAATTCAATAACCGGAAGCGATTGCACAAACAGCGGGACGATTGGGACCAACGTCAACAACCTGGTGGAAGATGGCACCTGTAGCCCTGCTATCAGCGGCGATCCATCCCTTGGCGCTCTGGCAGATAACGGTGGTCCGACCCAGACCCATGCGCTGCTGATGGGCTCCACTGCGATTGATGCAGGTAATCTGGGTGCTTGCCCGGGGGCCGACCAGCGCGGCGTGGCGCGCCCAAAGGGTAGCGGGTGCGATATCGGTGCATTTGAGTTTTACCCTGCTGTTGCGGACATGACGGGTACCCCGACCAGCGGCGTCGCACCTCTGGAAGTCATGTTCACAAATAACTCAACGGGTGAATACGACACCTGCCTATGGGACTTCGGCGACAGCACAACCAGTGATGAATGTGATCCATCACCGCATACCTATACGGATGCGGGAGTCTATACCGTCTCGCTGACCGTGAGCGGGTTGGGCGGGTCGGACACGAAGACCCTGGAAGATTATATTAGTGTTTATAGTCCTGTCGTGGCAGATTTTTCGGGCTCACCGACCAACGGCATCGCACCTCTTGAAGTCAATTTCACAAATAATTCAACCGGAGATTACGATACCTGCCTTTGGGATTTTGGCGACACCACAACCAGCAGTGAGTGCAACCCTTCACCGCATACCTATACAGATGCAGGAGTCTATACCGTCTCACTGACGGTGAGCGGTCTGGGAGGATCGGACACCATGACCAAAGCAGATTATATTAGTGTTGAAGAACTCCCGGCGCATGAATGTTTCCTGCCGTTGGTTGTAAAGTAGGCTGCACGTCGCATCGACAATGTGGCAGATACTGAGATAGGCATGCATTCTGGCCTTTGTGTACTAAATGACCTGTCGTCCAGAACGAGAATTCCATTGTTCCTGCATGAGTTTCCTTTTATAGGTACTAATAACCATCTTTGTTGAATTAGAATCTTTGATTTTGTATAATGGATTCATCCACAGTTGCTTCAATATAATACAGAAAATCTTTGACTCAGTGATTCATTAGTAAAGAGGAGTCAAAAATGATTATCACGAACCGCTCCATCAGGGGTTTCTTTATTCTGTTAATCCTGTTGGTTTTATTCCTCGAAGGCGCAACCCACATTTCCCCTGTTTCAGCGAACACGATCACGGTGACCACAACTGTTGATGAAGATGTGGGTAACTCAGCTTGTTCCCTGCGCGAAGCGATCATCGCTGCGAATACAGATGCTGCCTATAACGGCTGCAGTGCGGGTTCTGGTGCGGATATCATCACCCTTCCGGCAGGGACCTACACACTAATTGATTCACCAACATATTCATTGCCTTATATAGAGGGGCTTATTACCATCAATGGTGAAAGCGCGTCCACTACGATCGTTGAAGCGAATGCTTGCAATCCTGTTGAAGAGACCTGCACTCATAATACCTTGGTTTTTTATATTTTGAAGTCCGGTACGGTAACTCTAAATGATATGACCCTCCGGCATGGTCAATCTGACTATGGTAGAGGTGCAATCTATAACCACGGCAAACTGACCATAAATAACTGTATCATCACAGCCAATGTGGGAATTTATGGGGGGGCAATCGGTAATGACTGGGAAGGTATTCTGACCATCAACAACAGCATCATCTCGAACAATTTCTCTGACCACCAAGGCGGAGGTATCTGTAATCACGGCGAATTAACCATCAACTATAGCACTATATCTCATAATATTACCGATAACAGAGGTGGAGGTATCTTTAATCGTGGTATCACAACAATCAACAACAGCAGTATCATGTATAATCTTGCAGGCGAAGGAAATGATGGCGGGGGTATCTACAATGCGCTGGCTCTAACCGTCAACAATAGTGCCTTATTTGAAAACAGCGCAGCATTTGGTGGGGGGATATATAACAATAAATTAGTTTTTACTGAAAGTAGAGGGATTGAAATTGGTTGGTCGATTATTACAAACAGCACCTTTTCAATGAATACTGCGGTATGGTGGGGGGGCGGTATCTTTAATGATGGGATTGCGGAAATAACCAATAGTACTTTCTCCGGGAATGAAGGAACAGCAGGAGGTGGTATATGCAATAGGTCCACTCTTGATTTTAGTAATACGATCATCGCTGATTCTATCACTGGCAGCGACTGTTTTAACTCTAATGATGGTGTGATTAGTACAAATATCAACAATCTTGTGGAAGATGGCAGCTGCAGCGCTGCTTTCAGCGGCGATCCATCGCTTGGCGCTCTTACTTACAACGGTGGTCCGACCCAAACGCATGCGCTTCTGCCGGGTTCTATCGCAATTGATGCTGGGAGTATGGCTGAATGCCCGGCGACGGACCAGCGCGGTGTGACCCGCCCAAAGGGGGCGGGGTGTGACATCGGTGCTTTTGAATTCTATCCAGTCGTTGAAAGTTATTTACCGATTATCTTGCGATAATTGGCACTTGTTTTAGAGAGGAGCTAAAAATGTTTATCACGAACCGATGCATCAGATGTGTATTTGTCTTATTAATCCTGCTGGTTTTTATCAGCGCAGGGGCGGTTCATGTCTCCCCCGTTTCAGCAAGCACGATCAATGTGACAACAACAGATGATGAAGATGTGGGTAACTCAGCTTGTTCCTTGCGCGAAGCGATCATTGCTGCAAAAACAGACGCTTATTACAAAGGTTGCAGTGCAGGTTCTGGTGCGGATATCATTACCCTTCCAGCAGGAACCTACACACTGTCAAGTCAATTACCTGATTTGGAAGGGGAAATTACCATCAATGGGGCTAGTGCAACTTCCACGATCATTGAAGCGAACGCATGCAATCCCTATTCAACGACCTGTACACATGATATTAGGATTTTTTATATAACAGAATTAGGCAAGGTAACACTCAATGATCTCTCCCTCCGGCACGGGAAACAGAGTATTTCCTCTGGCGGTGCGATCGCTAATTTCGGCAACCTGACAATTAATGACTGCCTCATATATAACAACAAAGGGGATTATGGCGGGGCAATTTATAATGACTGGGATGGCATTCTGGCCATGAACAACAGTAAGATTAGTCATAATATAGCTTCCTCTGACGGCGCAGGTATCTACAATCGTGGCGGTTTGACCATCAATAACAGTGGTATCTTTTTTAGTATTGCCGGAGATCTTGGCGGAGCGATCTGGAATGTCGGTGACTTATCCATCAACAACAACAGCAACCTATCTAATAATTATGCTGCTGATGGCGCAGGCATCTACAATGAAGGTACTTTAACCATCGACAAAGGCAGCATCCATGAAAATCGTGCCGATGATGGGGCTAGCGGAGGGGATGGCGGATGTATCTTCAATATGTCAACTGCAACCATCAGCAATAGCAGTATCTCTTATAACAATGCCAAAGGTAATGGTGGATGTATCTGGAATAAGGGTACTTTAACCATCGAACATAGCACTTTCTTTCATAACGATGCCGATGATCGTGGTGGAGGTGTCTTCAACGCGCTGGCTTTAACCATCAACAACAGCACCTTCTATTTAAACAGCGCAGCTAATGGTGGGGGGGGTATATAACAACGAATTGGTTATGACTGAAAGTCGGGGAGTTGAAATTGGCTGGTCGATTATTACAAACAGCACCTTCTCTTCGAATTTGGCATCATCTGGTGGGGGCGGCATCTCTAATGATGGGATTGCGGAAATAACCAATTGTACTTTCTCCAGGAATGAAGGAACACCAGGGGCAGGGATAACCAATAATTATTCTCTTGAGTTTATTAATACGATTATTGCTAATTCTATAACTGGCAGTGATTGTTTTAATAGCAGTGCTGGTTCGATTGTTGCCAACATCAGTAATCTCGTTGAAGACGGCAGCTGCAGTGCTGCTTACAGCGGCGACCCATCACTTGGCACCCTGGCCGACAACGGCGGCTCAATACTAACCCATGCGCTTCTGCAAGGTTCTACAGCGATTGATGCTGGAAATCTGGCGGAATGCCCGGGGACCGACCAGCGTGGCATAACCCGCCCAAAGGGCAGCGGGTGCGATATTGGCGCATTTGAATTCTTTCCCGCTGAGGCGGATTTAACGGGCACGCCGACCTGCGGTGTTGCACCCCTAGAAGTTAAATTCAGCAACAATTCAACGGGCGAATATGACACCTGCCTTTGGGATTTTGGTGATACAACAACCAGCAATGCCTGCAACGCATTACCGCATACCTATACTGAGATAGGGCTGTATACCGTTTCACTGACCGTGAGCGGCTTAGGCGGCTCAGACATGACGACCCGAATAGATTATATCTATGTAGTTGATGAGAGTTTCCTGCCACTCATCAAGCGATGAGGATGCCAGGTATTAATGAGGAGTGAAAAATGATGTTCACTGACCGAGTCATCAGAGTTTCCTTTGTCTTGATAATCCTGCTGTTCTTACTCCTCGAAGTCGCGGTCCATGTTTCCCCGGTTTCAGCGAACACAATTACGGTGACCACTACTGTCGATGAAGATGTGGACAACTCAGCCTGTTCCCTGCGTGAAGCGATCATCGCGGCGAATACAGACGCTACCTATAACGGCTGCAGTGCGGGTTCTGGTGCGGATATCATCACCGTTCCAGCAGGAATCTACACGCTGTCAAGTCAATTACCCGATTTGGATGGGATTATTACCATCAATGGCGTAGGTTCGACCTTTACGATCGTTGAAGCAAATGCATGCAATCCCATTGAAGAAGTCTGTACACATATTAACAGGATTGTTGATATTGCTGTATCCGGCACGGTAACTCTCGCTGATCTTACCCTCCGGCACGGGCGATCTATTGGGAATATGGGTGTTGGCTATAACTACGGCAACCTTACAATAAATGACTGCATCATCACAACAAATGAAGGAGGTTATGGTGGGGCAATCCGTAATCACTATGACGGTATCCTGACCATCAATGACAGTATTATCTCATATAATTTCGCACAGGACCAAGGGGGCGGTATCTGGAACTTGGGTACTTCGATCATCAATAACAGCGTGATCACTAATAACATTGCAAACGAATATAATGGCGGAGGTATCCACAACATTGGCACCTTAACCATCAGCAATAGCAGTATCTCTGAAAATTATGCCAATGATGATGGTGGCGGTATTTACAATTCGGGTACATTGACCATCATCAACAGCACCTTCTTTGAAAACGAGTCAGGCGATTTTGGGGGCGGAATCTGTAACGACACGTATAGTGATTTGGTCGGCAGTTTGACTATCAATAACAGCAGCATTTCTCATAATATTGCTAATAGAGGTGGGGGCATCTACAACATGGAAACCTTAACTATAAACAACAGTACCTTTTTTGAAAACACTGCAGTAAGGGGTGGGGGGATATATAACGGCCTCCGGAGTGTTGCCCCACCGATTGAGCTTGGCTGGATAATTATAACCAACAGCACCTTTTCATCGAATATTGCGTCATATGATGGGGGTGGATTCTATAATGAAGGGGTTGCGGAAATATTTAGCTGTACTTTCTCCGGGAATGAAAATGAAGGAAGAAGTGGGGCAGGATTATACAATGATTACTGGTTGCGTTACTTTATCAATACAATTATCGCTAATTCTATTAATGGCAGCGACTGTGTAAATCTTGATACGATTGGTACCAATATCAGCAATCTAGTGGAAGACGGCAGCTGCGGCGCAGCTTACAGTGGTGACCCATCCCTCGGCGCCCTGGCCGATAACGGTGGTGATACGCTGACCCATGCGCTCCTGCCGGGTTCCATTGCGATTGATGCCGGAAATTTAGCTGCATGCCCGGAGACTGACCAGCGCGGCGTGACCCGCCCCAAAGGGGGGGGATGCGATATTGGTGCTTATGAATTTTATCCGGCTGTTGCAGATATGACGGGCACGCCCACCAGCGGCACCGCGCCCCTCGAGGTTGATTTCACGAATAATTCAACGGGTGATTTTGACATCTGTGAGTGGGACTTTGGCGATGGTGTTACCAGCGATGAATGTGATCCATCACCGCATACTTATGCAGAGTTGGGCGTCTATACCGTTTCGCTGACCGTGAGCGGATCGGGCGTATCCTACACCAGGACCCGGGAAGATTATATCCATGTCGCTTATGGAAGTTTCCTGCCGGCGATGATGAAGTAGATAGGTTTTACCTGGTCTCAATATAAACATCCAGGTTGTTAATTGGGTTTTATGGAAATCAGCACAAGCTATAAAAAAACCTTGAGAGTGAGTTAGAGGTGATTTACAGTTTTCTTCCTAATGCAGGTGAAAGTATGAACAACACTGAAGCACTGAAATTACAATAATAAGTAAAGGAAGAAATTTGAGGAATAGTTAAATTTCATTTTGATTTTCAAATAGGAGTTTGCGTATGGGTAAATTAATCGCAGTCTTTGGGAACTCGGGCGTTGGCAAATCAACATTCACAAAAAATCTATGCAAAGCGGGGCCCTTTACGCCAATTCTCGAAGAAATGGATGATCGACCGTTCATCTGGAAGTTTCACGCTGATCGGAAGCGATTCGTCGTTCAAAACCAGGTTGATTATTATTTAAATCAAGCTGAACAGGAATATTTCATTAGGACGCATGATGTGATCGGTGTGCAGGATAGCGGGTTGGATTCTGCTTTTAATCTTTTTACCAAACGCTTCTATCAGAAAGGCTATCTGGACGAAGATGAATTTCTTCTATGTCAGCGGTTATACACAATGCTCAGGCGATTCTTGCCTCCTCCGGATCTGATCATTGAATTGTATGCGCCGCTTCCAACCATTACTGATCGAATGGTGAAAAGGGGGCGCGGTCATGATATCGAAAGAGAGGAAGACCTGCTTGCCCTTGATCAACTCATAAATGCGTGGATTCCCACAATCAAGTCAATTCCAATCATCCGAGTAGACTCAAGTAAGGAAGACCCATCATATTCTTCTATCATGGACGATTTGATCAAACAGATATCTGTTATTTTGAATGATGGAATCACCTAAAAAATAATCACAACAGTACATTGACTTGATGAATCACATATTTGAGAGGAGCGTAAGATGATTTTTCCTAACAAACCCATCAGATTTTTCTCAATTTTATTTATTCTGCTTGTCCTGTTCCTCAATTGCGCGGTCAATGTTTCTCCTGTTTCAGCAGCAACGATTGTTGTCGATACACCTGAAGATCAAAATAATACGGATATTACTCATTGTTCCCTGCGAGAAGCATTATATGCTGCAATATTTGATACAGCCTACGGCGGCTGCAGCGCGGGTTCGGACGCAGATATTATTACCCTTCCTGCAGGGGTGTATACCGTTGACAGTCGATTAACATCAGTGACTAACGGCGTTACGATCAACGGTGCAGGCGCAGAAACCACGATCATTCAGCCCTCCGGCTGCAATCCGGTTGAAGAAACCTGCGCCAACGATTACCAACTCGTCCGGGTTAGCGCAAACGGCACCCTTAACTTGAATAACCTGACCCTGCGTTATTGGAAGAACACTACCGACGGCAATAATGGCGGTGCGATCTTGAATGAAGAAACCCTGAATATTTCCGACTGCGTATTTTATGCCAATCGAGCGGAACGAGGGAGTGCTTTATATAATTTTTACACCGGCACTATGACGGTCACCAACAGCACCTTTTTATCAAATCTGGCACATGACACCTCAGCTTATACCGATGGTGGCGCTATTTTTAACGATGATGGTACTGCATATATTGAGAAGAGTACATTCTCAGATAATCACGCTAACTTTGGCGGTGCAATTTATAATTATGGGTCAGAAGTAACAATCATAAACAGCACATTTTCAGGAAATAGTGCCGAAACAAGCGGTGGCGGATTAGTTAATGTAGGCACTGCCACAATTACAAACAGCACTTTTTTCGGGAATGCTGCAGCAATCGGCGCTGGAATCTATAACGGCCACACGTATATACTGAATTTAACGAACACAATCATCGCGAACTCGGTGACCGGCGACGACTGCAGCAACATCAGCGGGACGATTGCCACCAATGTCAACAACCTGATTGAAGATAATACCTGCAGCCCTGCTTTCAGCGGCGACCCATCGCTTGGCGGATTAGCATATAACGGCGGCTCAACCCAAACCCATGCGCTTCAACAAGGTTCTATCGCTATTGATTCAGGAAACCTGGCAGCCTGCCCGGCGACGGACCAGCGCGGAGTTACCCGTCCAAAGGGGAGTGGCTGCGACATCGGCGCATTTGAGTTTTATCCGGCTGTGGCTGATATAGCGGGCACGCCGACCAGTGGTATTGCACCTTTAGAAGTAAATTTCACCAACAATTCAATGGGCGAATTTGATACCTGCCTTTGGGACTTTGGCGATACCACAACCAGCAATGAATGTGATCCAACCCCGCATACGTATACTGCTGCAGGATTGTATACTGTCTCGCTGACCGTGAGCGGATTGGGCGGCACAGATACCAAGATACGAGATGATTTTATTACTGTTCATGGGCCTGCTGTTGCTGATTTCACGGGTACCCCGACCAGCGGTGCTGTGCCCCTGGAAGTTGATTTCACAAATAATTCAACGGGCGAATTTGATACCTGCCTTTGGGATTTTGGCGACACCACAACCAGCAGTGACTGTAATCCTTCACCGCATATGTATACTGACATAGGAGTCTATACCGTCTCGCTGACCGTGAGCGGATTGGGCGGATCGGACACGAAAATTAGAGAGGATTATATTCACGTTGAGGAACCTAAAGCTCTCGACAGTTTTCTGCCTTTGGTTGTGAAGTAGAATTCACGTTTATATTAGTGAATGGAAGGCAGCTTGGTCTGCCGGCTATTTACTATTAAACAATAGAGTCAGGTTTGATCTTTTTATTGTCGCTGACCATCGCCACCGGTATTTGTTTGTCATCTTTTTTTAGGTTTATCGATACTTATTCATTTGACAGGAGTACATCAAGTCTGTTTATTCTGTGGCGCAGATACCAGGCAGTTTGTGGTGGGGGTAGAAATTTTCAAGGTTTGTTTCTTTATCGATCAAATGTATGTTAAAATCTTTAAATTAGCAGAAATCTAGGAATGGGGTAATTATGCTTGCCAGGGTTTTCTCTTGCGCAGTGATCGGTCTGGATGGGGTGATCGTCGAGGTTGAGGTCGATACCGGCAGCGGGTTGCCGCGTATGGTTATCGTCGGACTGCCGGATGCGGCCGTGCAGGAGAGCCGCGAACGGGTGCAGTCGGCGGTAAAGAACGCAGGATTTTACTATCCACGCCGAAAACTGACCGTCAACCTGGCGCCGGCATCCGTCCGCAAGGAGGGACCGGTATACGACTTGCCCATCGCCGTGGGCGTCTTGATCGCAACGGATCAGCTTGCCCTGGAAGCCGTCGAAAAAACCCTGGTCATAGGAGAACTTTCATTGGATGGAGGCGTGCGGCACGTCAAAGGTGTCCTGCCGATGGCAGCCCTGGCGCGCCAGGAAGGCTATCACACCGTGATCGTCCCGGAAGTGGACGCTCCCGAAGCCGCTCTGATCCCGGATATAGACGTCATCCCCGCATCGACGCTGAACGCACTCTATGACCACCTGACAGGCTTGAACATGATCCCGCCGGCGGAACCGCCACCGCACGACCCGACTGAAGTCTGGGTGGAGACGGACTTCAGCGAGATCAAGGGGCAGGAGCACGTCAAAAGGGCGTTGGAAGTGGCGGCTGCCGGCGGGCATAATGTTTTAATGATCGGACCGCCCGGCGCAGGCAAGACGCTGATGGCGCGAGCGC
>Ga0272443_10003541_pt1 | contig 18244 bp, 18 predicted proteins | sample SSMAcet12_FD_193581 | JGI IMG/M metagenome (GOLD analysis project Ga0272443, IMG submission 193581) | Marine sediment archaeal communities from Little Sippewissett salt marsh, Falmouth, MA, United States - SSM-Acet-12 | ecosystem: Environmental > Aquatic > Marine > Wetlands > Sediment ... | reverse complement strand
ACCAACCCCAGCACCCGAACCAGAACCAGAGCCTGAACCCGCTCCTACTCCTGAACCGGTACCTGAACCAGTTCCAGAACCCGAGCCAGAGCCTGAGCCAGAAACTCCTATGGAGACTGAGGCGAGACCGAGAAGAATCAAGGTAATTGACATAGAAGGCATAGGACCAGTATACTCCGAGAAACTCAACGAGCATGGCATCAATTATGTCGATGAGCTATTGGACGCTGGAGCCACAAGAGCCTCACGAGAAGAACTAGCCGAAACCACAGGCATCTCACATACGCTCATCCTTGAATGGACAAACCTCGCTGACTTGTTTAGGATTAAAGGAGTAGGCGAAGAATGGTCTGACTTACTTGAGGAAGCAGGAGTAGACACTGTTGTTGAGTTGGCTCAGAGAAACCCGGTGAATCTTCACTCGGCACTAGTAGACATCAATGAGGCAAAGAACTTGGTCCGAAGAACCCCGACCCTTGAACAGGTAGAGGACTGGGTTGAGCAAGCCAAGAGCCTGCCCAGAAAAATAGAGTACTAGTTACTCTACTGGAGCCATTCCCTGACCGTAACCCCAGAGAACCTCATCTCGGAGTGCTTCTCTGATTATTTTTCGCATGTACCAGAACTGGAAAATCAGTTGACCACCCAACGCAATCCAGCCCATATCTACACCCAGCCAGCCTTGCCAACCATTCCACATGAAATGCATGAAAATGGCTACCACCATTCCGGGGATTAGGTCCGAACGCTTCAGGTATCCACGCTGAGTCTTGGCGATTGCTAGCCATAGCCCGGTGGTTGCTACCCATACTCCGTGTCCCCAGAGGAGGAATGATCTAAGTAATAGTAGCTCTGGTCCGCCTACCTGTGGGTTTAGATAGTAGATGAAGTTCTCCATGGCGAAGAATCCCATTCCTGCTGCGAATCCATATACGATTCCGTCCAGTGGTGTGTTGAACTCTTTGCTGAACTGTTTACGGGTAACCAAGTAGTAGAAGCCTAGTGCCTTGAGGGGTTCCTCTGTGAATGGTCCGATGAGTGCTGCATTACCGAGTGCAGCTTGGAATATTGGACCGATTAAATCGTTTATTGGTGCGGCTATGATTCCACAGGCGACCCCTGAGACAAAGATGAATACTATGAACTTGAATGGTTCTTTCTCGTACTTGTCTGTCCTGTAGATGATTATGAGGTAGATGAGTGCAACGCTGTAGGTTGCGAGGAAGTAGAACAGGTTACTGTTGATGATGGCGTAGGCTTGTCCACCGAAGAACAAAGCATAGAAACCAACAAACAAGACAGCCGAGACCAACAACAGCTTCATGTTGCCCATTATGCCAACAGGGTCCATCTTTTCATAGACCGCGTTGGAGACCTCAGCCATAGGCGCCCTTGGCGCGAAGAGGTTCATGAACGCCCGAATCAGGTTATCTCCTGTGCTTACCTCTATGCCTTGAAGCGTCTCAGGTTGAGGCGTGTATCCTTCTGTTGGTGCAACCGGTGCCTGCATTGGGGCTGGTTGTGGTTGTCCCATATTGTGGTATGGGTTTGGTGCCCCGCATACTGTGCAGAACTTGTGTCCCGGGTGTATTGGTGTGCCGCAGTTTTGGCAGTGGAGTTGCTGGGGTATCTGGATGGTGGGTATTGGTTGTTCTTTTTGTTTGCTTGTGAATCCCGCTATCACTACTATAAGCGAGACTACGCTAAGTATCGGTATTCCGGCAACAAAGTAGTCGAATACGAATAAGCCGATGAAGAGACCAACTATACCCGCTATGAGCATATTCTTTCTCATGATAGAACAATTCAGGTGAATTATCATAGTTTAAAATATTTTCCAATAACCGGGGGCTTCCCTATGCTTTTATTCGCCAAACCCATCTACCCCATGCATTGTTCAGATTCATGCTAGCCTCACTAGAACGATACAGCGACAGCGTCTTCCGTACTCTTTGCTATAATCATGGTGCGGACCTAACCTTTACCGAGATGGCGCATGTTGGTAGTTTTCTGAGGAAGAACAAGGGTTCTATGGCTAAGATTGCTGTTAAAGACACGACGCCTGTGCAGATTCAGTTATTATCCAGCAATGAAGGCAAGCTTGATCGTTTTCTCAAGGATTTCAAGACTTTTGAGGGGTTTCAAGGCTTCAACCTGAATCTGAGTTGTCCAAGTAAAGATGTTATTAGACAAGGGAAAGGGGCTGCAATGGTGAAACGAGCAGCCAAAACCATGCGTCTGGTTGCATTGATACGGGATTATGGTTACCCTGTTTCAGTGAAGATACGTCTAGGTTTGAATAGCTTTGAGAAACAAAACAAGCTTTATCTGAATAACCTAGGGGGTGTGGACCCTGATTTCTTTGTTGTGCATGCTAAGCATGCTGCACAGAGTTCCGCTGAGCCTGAGGATTACTCTGTTTACCCTGAATGTGTTGAGGCGGCGCGGGGGATTCCAGTTATCGCGAATGGTGGTATTGATACGTCTGAAAAGGCTCGTTCTCTCATGGAGATGGGTGTGGGGGGTGTTATGATGGGTCGCCCCGCGTTGGGGTATGCTGGGGTGTTTGATTTATACCGGAATGAGTTGGGTTTCAATGATCCCCCTAAGCCGTTACCTGATGCCGCTTCTTTGAAGCATGAATATGATGAGATCTATGAGCGGATTGGGGGCGATGAGAGGTATCGTGAACGCTTTAGGCGTGTTGTTGACCGTAAAAAGCCCAGTTATTAAGGTTAGAATAACTGGTGTTTGAGTCTGTCTTTTCTTTTCCCAAGCTCATCAAATAATACATCGTACTCGTTGAGGAGTAACTCATAGGATTTGAGGTATTGTTTGGCCTTGGGGCTGTTCCTGCGGATGTCTTCCAGTTTTCCCATTTCATCTGGGTTTTCCACACGGACAACAGCTTTTCCGCCTATGTTTTTCAGGAGTCGGGTGTATTGCTGTATTTTTTGGTATCGTTTGCTCTTGCTGATTTGAGTCATCTTGTCATCGATCTGCATTATCTGCATGAGCGCCGTTGTCCTCTTAGATGTCATTAATATAATATGTACAACAGAGCTAATGAACCTATGCAATTTTTTACAAAAAAAGGCATCAAAAACGTAACTTGACAAGCTACACGTGTCAGACAAAATCAATTCTTCCAACATAAGCTACTAACCAATGATCCATCCCCTCACAAACACCACAAAAAGGGGAGGGGGGGGTACGCCGGAAAAACCCGGAAGCGGCTGCTTTCAACGAAACCAGCCCCAGAACAGCCCAGAATAGACCTCAATATATGTAAAAAACCGTCACCTTAACGATTTCCCGTATACACTTTTGTCAACAAAAAAATAACAAACATTCACACCAATCCACACAAGAAAATTTTTCCCCAAAGTACCCACCAGTAGACACCAAAAAGAGATGGTAGCCCGGAAGAGATTCGAACTCCTGTCCGGGGCTCCAGAGGCCCCTATCCTTGACCGCTAGACGACCGGGCTACGCAACATCAATACCCCACCAAACACAATATAAACCTAACCACAAAACCCAGTTTCACAAAACACCCAAAAACACCCAACCGAAAAACTTAAATAATCTTTTAATCCGGACTCAATTGCCCGTGTGACCAGTGTTCTAACTCTCCCCATGAGAAGAAGATTCTGCGAAGGGAAAAAACAGAAAGTGTTTAAAATGTCCCTGAAAGGCAGCAAACTCCACAACGAGGACATATGCCCCGAGTGCGGAAGCACACACATAATCAACGACCCCGACAGCGGCGAATTAATCTGCAGCGCCTGCGGACTCGTAATGAAAGAAACCACCCTAAACGATGGACCAGAATGGCGCGCATTCACACCCACCGAAAAAGACAGCCGCAGCAGAGTCGGCGTACCCCTAAGCTTCGCAGTACACGACAAAGGACTCACCACAATGATAGGACGCGTCGGAAGAGACGCCTTCGGAAGACAAATCCCCCTCGACACCAAACTCCAGATGCTAAGACTCAGAAAATGGCAGATAAGAAGCAGAGTCCACAGCAGCGTAGACAGAAACCTCGCCCAAGCCATGGCAGAACTAGACAGACTCAGCGACAAACTCCACATACCCCCAAGCATCAAAGAAAAATCAGCCGTAATATACCGAAAAGCCCTCGAAAGAGGACTAGTCAGAGGAAGAAGCATCAGCGCCATCACCGCCGCAAGCCTCTACGCAGCATGCAGAATGACACAAACCCCAAGAACACTACGCGAGATCAGCTACCAGAGCCCCATAGACAAAAAAGACATAGCCAGATGCTACAGACTCATGCTAAGAGAACTAGACATAAACATGCCCAAACCCGACGCCCAGCTCAGAGTACCCAAAATAGCCGCAAAAGTAGGAGTAGGCGAAAGAACCCAACAACGAGCAGTCGAAATACTCAGAGAAGCAACCCGACTCAAAACCACGGCTGGAAAAGACCCCATGGGACTAGCAGCCGCAGCTCTGTATATCGCATGTGTCATGTGCGACGAGAAACGGACCCAGAAGATGATAGCAGACGCCGCTGGGGTAACCGAGGTAACCATCAGAAACAGATACAAGGGCCTGAAAGAAGCTCTTGAACTAGAGATCTAGTTTCCCAATTTTTCTACACTTTATTAATCCCTAAATATGACCAGAATACACCAGTATTAGGCTGAAACCATTTGGTAAACGAGCAAACCCTCATAGTCTGCATCGACGGCGACAACGACATAGGCATCAAAGCAGACATCACCACACCCATCATCGGAAGAGACACCATATTAGAGTCAGCCACAAAACTCGCCATCTCAGACCCCGAGGAAGCAGACGCAAACGCAATGTTCGGAGCCATCAAACTCTACGACCGAATGATCAAACAATACCCAGATGAAAGCTTCGAGGTAGCCACAATCGCAGGCTCAAGCATGGGCGGCGTAGAAGCAGACCGAAAAATGGTGCGAGAACTCACAGAAGTAATGGAGCACTTCAAGGCAACAGGGGTTATACTCGTCACTGATGGTTTCGCGGATGAGGAGCTTGTACCAATTGTACAAAGCAGGATTCCCATCACAAGCATACACCACGTCGTAGTCAAACACAGTGAACGCATCGAGGAAACCTACGCAGTCATATTCAGATACCTCAAGATGCTCATCGAAGACCCATACTACAGCAAAGTAAGCCTAGGCGTACCCGGCATACTACTACTCATCATCGGTTTCCTCACCGCCAGCAACCAACTAGAAAACGCCGGCATGGTAATAGCAGTCGTCCTAGGTATCGTCTTAATGCTCAAAGGCTTCGGATGGGACCAGAGGCTTGCAGAACTCCAGCCAAGATTACCCTCGCCTGAGAAATGGATAACAACGGCTTCCACCGGATTAGGCGGCGTCGTACTGCTTGTAGGCCTTGTTCAGGGCTTCGATTTTGCATGGAGTATCATCCCATTACCCATGATGCCTCTATGGGACCTAGCATACTGGGCAACGAACCTACCTGATCTATTGGGATCATTCATAATCCACAGCATGGACATGGTAAGCTTAGGCGTAGGAATTGCCATACTGGGTGATGGTATCAGCACATATGTACAAGACAAAGAAGATACAAGGAAATGGGGTAACCTCATTGGCCTGATTTTCCTCTTCTGGATAAGACCCATCATAATCGAGGCAGCAAAAATACTACGAAACCCTGGTACAGAGGTCACCCTGTTATCCCCATTGATAATATACACTGTCCTGGGAGTATTCACGACCACAATATCTGTAGCCGCCATCTATCGAAGATTAGGAAAGGATCTCTTCCCACGAGGCAAGAGCACCTAACTATTATATTCTAGAGCTTGTTTTATGCTGCAAGGCGATACCAACTGATCAGGGAGTTTCTCGAAGCAATAGGCGTCTATTCCGTCTATGAAAGCTGGTTGAAGAACACCATTGATCATGGTGAAAAACCAAACCATATTGGCGTAATTCTTGACGGAAACAGGCGCTGGGCGAAAGCACGCGACATGATCCCATGGGAAGGTCACTGGGAAGGCGCCGATACGGTAGAAAAGTTCCTAGACTGGTGTCTTGAGCTCGGGATAAACACAATCACTCTCTATAGCTTCAGCACAGAGAACTTCAAACGAGACAAAGAAGAAGTCGAAGCATTGTTCAAACTATTTGAAGATACGCTGGAAAAGGTACTGAAATCGGATCGTATCCATAAAAACAAGGTACGCATAAGAGCAATAGGCAGAATCGAAACGCTCCCAGAAAACCTACAGGAAAAAATCCATAAAGTTGAGGAAGCCACAAAAAACTATGATAAATTCTACTTGAACATCGCCTTAGCTTATGGTGGAAGAGCCGAGATTGTAGACGCCATGCGAGTTATTGGTGAGAAGATCAAACAAGGAAAAATCAACCCTGAGGAAATAGATGAGACCGTAGTAGAAGCTCACCTATATACTGCTCATCTTCCTTACCCTGATCCTGATATCATAATACGTACATCAGGAGAATCACGTCTCAGTAACTTCCTTGTATGGCAGTCCGCTTATAGCGAGTTGTTCCTCGTTGATGTTTACTGGCCTAGTTTCAGAAAAATTGACCTCATGAGAGCAATTAGAGGCTACCAGATGCGCCACAGACGGTTTGGGGCTTAGTTAGGAAGACTTTAAAAAGCAAATCTGTTTGTATTATTCTCACGGGTTAAGAGTAACTGGGTCCGGTAGCCATGAGACACCATAATCCACCTATAATACAGTATAATATGAAGCAAAACCCATTGAAAACAGTGGACAAATCTATATTATTTAACTAAACATGGTAATACAGGCCGCCGAACTAGCTAGCATTAACCAAATCATGAAAGAGAAAGGATTGGGGGAGAAAATCAATGGTATACATAAACAGGATGGTTATTAGAAACTTCAAATCCTTTGGCGGCGACCCAATAAAACTCCAATTCCAACCCGGATTCAATATTATCACAGGACCCAACGGCTCAGGGAAAAGCAACATCCTCGACGCAGTCCAGTTCGTACTAGGTGAGCTTGGCAGCAAACGAATGAGAGCACCAGACCTCTCAGGACTCATCTACGACGGAGCAGGCGAGGAAAGAACAGGCAGAGCACAAGTAGCTCAGATAAGCCTCTACTTTGATAACACTGACCGTGGGCTCGCAATTGACAGAAACACCGTTAGCATCGGCCGTAAGATGGATCGCGATGGAAAAAGCGATTATCTGTTAAACGGTAAACGGACCAGCAGAAGAAGGCTTGTAGAGCTTCTTGAGATGGCTGGTATTACAGCAGGCGGCTATAACATTGTGCTTCAAGGCACAGCTACAAGACTAAGTGACTTGACTCCAAGCGAGCGAATGAACGCACTAGAAGACCTTGTAGGCATCAGAGAGTATGACCAGAAGAAGGCTGATGCAAGAGTAAAACTCAATGAGGCTGAGCGAAAGATAGAGGTTGCCTCTGCTCGTATTGAGGAGATTAAGAGACAGGTTAATGACTTGGAGAAGCAGAGGAACAACGCTATTCTGTTTAACCTGCTTAACGAGGAAGAGAACAAACTTAGTGCCCATAGACTCACTGTTCAGATCGATGGCTTAGAGGGCAAGCTAAACGAGATTGACAATCAGATAAACGAGAAACAAGAAGAACAAAAAGGGCTTGAAGAAGAGCGAGAAAAGTATATCGAGGAGCGAAATCAAGCCCAACAACGCATGGATGAGTTCAACCGTGAGGCAGCGGAAAGAGGAAACACAAAGCTACCCTTACTACGATCTGACCTTGTAGGTAAGAACACCCTCAAGGAATCACTAGAGTCACGCAAAAAGGAAATTGAGCAGCGTAAACATCAGCTAGAGCGCTCCATTCTGGAGAAAGAAGCCGATATAGAGAACAGTAAAAACGAGGTATCCACCAGAAACACTCGTCTTCAGGAAATATCAAATGAGGAGATGCAGTTCAGCAGCCAGCTAGCTGACAAACGAACAGAGCTAGCTGAGTTGAACCAGAAGATTGGCTCCGCACGTGAGACCGCTGAACAGAACCAGCTAAGACTAGAAGAATTAACAGAATCACTGGTTCCTATGCAGGAGAGTCTTACTGGTATAGAGACTGATATCAACAAGCATGTGATGGCGCGTGACTCCGTCGAGGAAAGAATAAATGGCTTCAACGAGCGTAGAGAGCAGTTTGTAGAGCGCCGCGAATCACTGGAGAACTCTATCAAAGAATATGAGGAGTTGAAAGCTGATGAGGCTCGTAAACTTGAGGACATGATCCAGACAGTTGAGAGTCAAGTTGAGCGACAGCGAAACATCAGAAGCACCATAGAGGGCGCAAACCAGCTAGCAAAAGACGCTGAGACGACCATCACGGAGCTTGAGGCGAAACGTGACCTCTGGGAGAAAATCGTCACTGAGGAAAAAGCGCTTGAACGAATCAGAGAGATCGGTGAGGCTGGTGCAATGGAAGGCTATCACGGACCTCTACGTTCTCTCATTAGAATTGATCTTCAAAACCAGAGAGGCGTCAACAGCAGCAGCAATGGCTGGATAAACGCGGTTATAGTTGACGACTACAAGACCGCAAAGGAGCATATTGCACGGCTCAAGAAAACAAAAGTTGGCATGACTCGATTCATCCCATTAGACCAGTTAAGAGAACCCCAACCATTACCTGAACTCAAGATAAAAGGCATGATAGGCGCGATCCCCGATATTATCAGGTATGATGAACTCTATGCACCTGCTGTATACTATCTCTGGGGAGACACCTATCTGGTTGAGACATCTGAAGCAGCAGAGCTGGTGAACGCACAAGGATACAGGGCCGTAACAAAGACAGGAGACGTCTATGACGTAGCAGGCGGCATCATCGGCGGATACTACAGACGTCCACCGGATTTCACTAAACTTATCCCAACAGAGGAATCCATCTCAAACCTATCAACGACAATCAAGGACCTGCGGGGTAGACTCAAGAGTAGGATGAAGGAGCTACGAAGCAGTGGCTTTGATCTTCGTAAATTCACACAGTATATGGAGGACAGCCAGACTCGTGTGGCTCGTATTGATGAGGATATTCAGGCTACACAGGAGAGTATCACAAGGCTTGACCGTAACCTTCAGACCCTATTAGAGAACATCGAGAAAGCCAAGGGTGATATGGAAAACGAGGAGCGTCTCAGGGTCATCCTTGAGGAACGCAAGGTAATGATTCTTGGCCAGATCGAGGAGACCAAGCAGGAGATTAACCGCCTCAAAGAGTACAAGCTTAGTGATGTAACCTCTTTGGAGATCGAACGTAATACTCTCAGTCAAGAGGTAGGGCTTCTTGAGAAGAAGATCAATGAGCTATCCAATGATAGAACCATCCAGTCAAGCTTCGTAGACCGAATACTCACATTACAGATTAGCGAGGCAAATCAGGACATAGAGAATGCGCGACAGGAGATCAATGAGCTTGACGCTGAGTATGCTGATATTGATGTACAGATAGCTGAGATCAGCAAGGATATCGCTGAGCTTGACTCGATTCTGAGTGAGGTAACCTCTGAGGTTGAGGCTACAAGCAGGATATTCGAGCAGCATCAACGTACACTCAGACAGTATGAGCGTCAACTGGAGACAAATGGACGCAGAATCACTGAAGCTGAACGTAGAATAGGGCAGATAACTCTCGAAAAGGAACGTGTCAAGCTTCAAGTAGAGCAGCGTATGGAGGAGCTCGCTCGACTCGGGTTTAGCGACAAGATACAATTAGAGGATATATTACCTGAGCAGGTGGAGCGAAGACTCAACAGGATCAAGCAGGAGAAACGTGGACTAGGGGCCATCAACCAGCTTGCCATAGATCATTATCATATTACGATGCGGGAGTACAAGCAACGTAGCACCCGCATTAACGGCATGGAGGAAGAGAAACAAAGCATTCTCCACTTTATCGAGGAGATCGAGCGCGAGAAACAGGAACACTTCATGGCGGCATATAACCAAATATGCGAGAACTTTAGCGCCATATTCAGTAAACTCACGGGCGGCGGAGATGGTAGATTGGAGCTACAGCGCCCCGAAGACCCATTCAGTGGAGGCGTAGACCTCTATATCCAGTTCCCAGGCAAGCCCATGAGGCTAGCGAGCGGAGCATCTGGTGGAGAACGTAGCGTAGCAGCGATAGCTTATCTGTTGGCTATTCAGAGGTTCTTGAAGGCGCCTTTCTACTTGTTTGATGAGATTGACGCCCACTTGGATGACCTGAACACCAGTAGATTGGCTGAAGTGTTGAAAGAGAACGCCGCCGATAGCCAGTTCCTAATGATTAGTCTCAAGGATGTCATGGTTCACAACGCTGACCGCATCTACGGCGTGTTCGCCCAGAACGGTAGAAGCAGGGTCCTTGCTTTACCAATGAAGGAGGCGAAGGTTGCAGCTTGAGTAAAAACAAGCCATACTATCTCCGGCAGCCTTGGGATATTCTCTTTAGAGAGAATAAACTGGACCGTGTTAGTCCATGGAACGTCAACCTCGTATTACTCTTAGCTAGTCTTCTTGAGCAGATGGAGGAAGAGGGAATTGACTTCCGCTTAGCTGGCACTGCTATTCAGAGTAGTGTATTGATTTACTTGAAGAAGGCGGAGATGCTTCTAAAGATGGAGGAGCTACCCAAACCAGAGAAAAATAAGGAGGACGTGTATCTCCCCCCTGCGTTACCCTTGCCTTTCAGGTTTGAGCACACTACCACAACAGTCAATGACCTCATAGAGGCATTGGAAAGAGCGCTCACAGAGCGTAGCCATACAGCTAAACCAAACCTTCCCACATTACCATTACCCATTCCTGATTTCCTAGACGCAGAGGATTATCTATTGGAGATCGAGAACCGTAGTGACTCCTTGTATGAGGAAATTAAATGGAGGTATGACAGTAATGGGGCGGTCAGGCTTACGGAACTCATATATGGCTTGGATTTCCTTGAGGTAGTCCGCATATTCATGATGTTACTCTTCTTGGCTCAGCGGATGAGAATAAACCTCACCCAGAGCGAGGAAGAGATAGACGTCAACATCACAGTCATGGATCAAGAGGAGGAAACACAGGATGAGTAGAAAAGAAGACCTAATGGAGCGAAGACTCCAAGACCTAGAGGCAGCTCTCTACTCGGCTGGAAGACCCCTCACCGTTGACGAGATCAAACCCGTTATCAAGACAAGAAGCGATAAAGTTCCCTACAAGGTAGCATCTGCTCTACGAAAGCGGTACAATGCCCGAAACAGGGCATTGGAGATAGTTCGTCTGCAGGATGGACGAGTTTCAATGCAGCTAAAGGAGAACTATGATGACTTCGTCAAGCAGTTCAACAATAAACCGCTGCTTAAGATGGGTCCATTAAAGACCCTGAGCTATGTGGCTTTCCATCAACCGGTTGACCAGAGGCAGGTTATCGCGGATCGTGGCAGCCATGTCTATAGTCATTTGCGGATGATGGAGGACATGGGTTTGATTCACAGAGAACGAACCGAGGAACGTAGCTTCATTATTACGACTACGTCTTTCTATGGTGACTATTTTGGGTTCAGTCATAACCCTGAGAGGAGTAAGATACAGTTGAAACAAGTGTTCAGAGACCTGAAGATTACGAAGCTGGAGAATGGAACACTCGAGAACCTGTTCAATGGGGTTATCGAGGGACTTGATGAATTGGACGAGTTAAAGGAGGGCTTAGCAGACTCTGGGGATGGGCTCACTCAAGGGCTTCCTCAGTATGCGGGTTCCTCCGACAACGGTTCTAAGTAAGACCATTCCCGGACGTTCCTCTTTTGCCTCACCGATTATACAGGCATCCTTACCATACTTTGTAGCCTTAACAGCCTCTAGAATAGCATCCGCATCACTGGCGGATACCACCATCACTGCTTTTCCCTCACAGGTAACCTCTAATGGGTCTAGGCCAAGCATATCAGAGGCAGCCTGAACACTTTGTTTAACAGGAATACTACCAGAATCTAGCCAGATACTGACCAAAGACTTTTCAGCAATATCATTCAGAGCCATAGCCATACCACCACGAGTGCAGTCCTTCATGGCTTTCACATCCCCCGCATCAATAGCAGCCCTAATAGTCTCATGGATTGGCGAGACATCGGATACAAGCTCTGTCTCGAAGCTGAGTCCTTCTCGTTTGGACATTAATGCTATTCCATGGTCTCCGATGGTGCCTGTGATAATCACTTTATCTCCGGGTTTTGCTTGACTATCGAGAATTCGTTTTCCCTTGAGGATTCCAACACCTGTTGTGCTGATGACCATGCCGTCAAGACTCCCCTTGGGCATAACCTTGAAGTCCCCAGCGATGATAGCGACATCTGCTTCTTTTGCTGCTTCGTTCATTGAGGAAACCACGCGTTTGAGGTCATCCATGAGGAAACCTTCCTCAACAATGATGCTATCAAGAATCGCAACTGGTTCAGCGCCCATAACTGCTGTATCATTGACCGCGCCACATACTGCTAGTCTTCCTAGGTCTCCCCCGGGGAAGAATATAGGGTCTACTGTGTGTCCGTCGGTTGATAATATGACCTCGTAGTCGCCTACGCGGATTGATGCTCCATCGTCAAGAGCATCTAAGGAGATTCCGTCTCGTGCTTGGCGTTTCTCAAAGAGCTTTAGGAATAGTTCATGTATCAGTGTATCCTCTGTGCTGCCGCCTGCACCGTGGCTCAGCTTTACGACTTCATCGCTCATTTCTACTTTCATCACGCTTGGCGTGTCTTATAGGTATCGATAACGAGTCCTTTTTATACTGCTTCCTTTTCATAGTGACAGAATAAGAGGAATAACGCTTTGGCATGGCATGACAGATTAACCAAAAGAAAGAAGACCGGCGGTAAGAAACGAGCCTTTAGGACTCACCGTGTCTACGAGCAAGGCAGGCAGCCAGTGGAAACACTATTCGGCGAGACCAAGCGCAAAGAAGTCAAAGGTATCAGCAGAATAAGCAAAATCAAACTAGTTAAGGCAGACTACGTTAACGTCTCAAACCCAGAGACAGGCAAGACTGATCGCCTTAAAATCCTCGATGTTGTAAGTAACCCAGCTAACGCTGACTACAATAGGCGAGGAGTAATCACCAAGGGAACCATCGTCAGGACCGAGCAGGGACTCGCAAAGATAGTCTCACGCCCGGGTCAGGAAGGCTCTCTCAGCGCAGTGGTTTACGAGGAGTAAACCTATTAGCCGATTATCGGCTTCAATAATTCTACATGTGGTCTCATTGAGGGGAAAAGGAAAGCTACGGATCTGGCCAGCGTATTTTGATATCAAGTATAGCCGCAGCAAGGGAAGAAGAATCCCACGCGAAAAAGCGGTTCGTGACCCCAAGATCGAGGACATAGAGAAAGCGGCATTAAAGCTTGGATTAAAACCAGTTCTTCAACCGGGAAAGGCTTATAGTATGTATCCTTGGAAACGAACGGGGGTTATCCTTGTTGATAAGAAAGGCTCTAAAGTGGATGTCATTAACATGATCGCGGAGGAGCTACGCTGATGTCAGCAAAGAAGCTCATCGGTAAGGGCATGCATCAGAGTAAGGGCAATAATAATCTAGTTATCACGCTTGAAACTGAGACTAGAATAGGGCAACCAGTGTCTGATAAGAATGGGAAGGTAATCGGTAAAATATTTGATGTCTTTGGACCCGTTGAGGCTCCTTTTGCATCGATTAGGCTCTTTGAAGGCGTAGATATAGGTAAGCCAGAGGGTAAACCTGTTTTCTTATCCGATAAGCCCGATAAGTCTGATAAGCGTAATAAGAGACGCGCGAGAAGACGCCGCAAATCAAGATAGATAATTTTTTAGGGTTACTGGCTCACCGCCAAGTGTATAGACTCTAGGAACTCTACGTGTAATTTGACAGGTAACCTCATGAGTAATACTGCCCAGCATCAAAGCCATTTCCTCCCCGTCAGGTGCAACTCCACCCGGGTACCCAATCAAAATAGCTTCATCTCCAACCATTACATCATCGATATCAGAGACATCCACCATAAACTGGTCCATACACACCCTGCCAACTATGGGGGCGCAGTTTCCATTGATCTCAACGTAGCCTTTGTTTGATAATATACGTCTATAACCATCAGCGTAACCCATTGGAATAGTGGCGATACGAGATTCTTTCTCAGCAGTATACGTCAATCCATAGCTGATTCCTCGGCCCTTGGGCACGGTTTTTACGTGGCTGACTTGAGCGTGGAGCGTTAACACTTGTTTGAGGTCAACAACTTTGTGGTTTACATCTGGTGATGGATAGTAGCCATAGAGCATTATTCCGGGTCTCACAAGGTCGTGTTTGTATTCGGGTAGGTCGATTATTGCGGCGCTGTTGGAGACATGTTTGATTGGTATTTTGACTCCACGTTCCTCCAGCTTGTTTACTGCTTCCATATATTTCCCATACTGCATCCTAGTGTAGGACTTGTCCGCCTCATCAGAGACCGCGAAATGCGTGAAAACCCCCTCAAGCTCCAGCCGAGGTAATGAAACCAGTTTACAGATACTCTCCACCGCTTCTTCCGGCTGGAAACCAAGTCTACTCATTCCAGTATCAATTTTAACATGAAATCGGGCTCGTGTGTTGAGTTTCTGAGCCGCCTTGTCGAGGCTTATTCCCTGTTCATGGTTATAGATCGTGACCATTACATCGTTTTTTATGGCTTTCTCCTGAAGATAATCAGGTGTATATCCCAAACATAGAATGGGAGCATCAATTCCCCAACGCCTTAGCTGAAAACCCTCGTCAGGAGTAGCCACAGCCAACATATCCGCTCCATTATCTAGGAAAGTCTCGGCACAAACCTTGGCTCCATGTCCATACCCATCCGCCTTAACCGCGGTCATAATCAAGGTGGGTTTAGGCACTATTCTTCGTACTTCACGCATATTGTGTGCTAGGTGATCTAGGTTTACCTCCGCCCATACAGGACGGATACCGAGCGTTTCAGGGATCATACTGATTGATACGTGGTTCAGCGGTAAAACGGTTATGTGTAGTGGCGCGGTCGGCAGGATTCGAACCCACGACCCCGGGTTCCGAAGACCCGTGCTCTATCCACTGAGCTACGACCGCAGCAACGATACCTGTTCGTGGTGGGTACAAAAACCTTACTCAATAACCTACATATACGTGGCTGCTGAGACAGTATGCAATAACCGTGGGCTTGATGAGATGAGCAGTCAGAGAATAGTGAGAAAGGCAGAGATCAATGTATTCATTCACGCTACAGAAGACAGAGCCAAGGTAATCAAAGCCGTACACAACCTATTTCCGTCTGACGCGGAGCTACCCACCTACACGGAGATCAACCTAGAAGGATATTTTGGAGACCCTATCACGACCCTCAGTTTTGTAGTGAAAAACAGGCGCCCAGCAACAGAGTTATTTGAGAATATTATGGCCAAGCTTTCAAGTCTTGATTATGTTACCTTGATGGATGAGCTTCCCCAACGTATCGATGAGACAAAGAACCTCTACATCAGACTTGATAAACAGAAAGCGTATCTAGGAAAAATAGTACTCGAACGACATGATGCCTTACGAGTGAAATTCAGTTTAATTGTACCCCACAAAGGAGACCCAGCGCAAATAGTCAAAGAATACCTGGAGGAGAACCCAGTCTGAGACCTTTCACTGAGATCGGTCTAAGACCAAAAAACCCACAACAATTGGTTGAAGCTGCGAAATCATTAGATTATTCTCTTGTAGGCGTGGCTGGTAAACCTGATCTTGATGTAGCCACGCGATTAGACCTTGACCCGAAGAATCAAAATCAACTCAACCAGAGTCTGAGAAGCAATCGCTGGCGGACTGAGATAATCGTTGTAAATTGTAGAAATAAATCAGTGGCACGAAAGGCGGGTCAGGATAGACGAGTTGATCTTGTTACCTATCCTGTATCTGATAAGTGGAAGCGTAATTATCTTGACAGACAGCAGGCTGGATTGATGCGGAACTCAGGGACAGGTTATCTTATTGATGTCTCCAAACTATTGGTAACTAATGCATATTTTTTAAAGAAAAACATCGAGTACCTCAAGAGAAACCTAGAGAACGCGGTAAAACGAGGCCTTCCAGTTGTTGCTAGCAGCTTCGCCACAGAGCCACTGGAGCTAAGAGACCCATATGGTTTGGCGGCTCTACTTAGCTTACTTGATGTTGACGAGGACCATGCATTGGAGATGGTCTCAAAGAACCCATATGATATGGTGGAACGTAACCGGGCAAAGCTAAAAGACTCATACATCCAAGATGGAGTATGGGTAATTGAAGATGAGTAAAGCAAAAGTCGACATACTGGTCCACTGCTTCTACCACCGCATGGGGCTCTACAAGGGACACCCTGTTCTCAGCGTAAGATGGCCTATCTCCTCGATGCCAAAAGACACGGTAAACGAGGTCTATGGGGGAAACGTATTCAGTCTCGGGAGCACAAACACGGTGCTCATCCGTGATGAAGGTATGAACATCATACTGGACCCCGGCATACTGCAACTTGGCAGATATGGATCGTTAAAGAAACGCCTTGAGGAGTTCAATCTGACACCCGATGATATTGACTTGGTGATCAACAGCCACTGTCACTATGACCACGTTGAAGCCAACTATATGTTCAGGGGCAAACCCTTGATCATACATGAGAAAGAGCTGGAATATACAGACAAGCTCTACTGGCCTGAGTGGAGAGAGGCATTCTTGGGCATTATGGACATCAAATCAGTCAAAGGCGACCACAAGATCACAGAAAACGTACGTGTAATCGAGACCGTGGGTCATACGCCGGGTAGCATTACGACTCTTGTTGAGACTGATGAGGGTCTTGTTGCCTTGGTTGGGGACGCTGTAATCGTAAAGGCAGACCTGTTAGAGCTTCGTCCACCGAGTGTTGTCACCAAGAATATTGAGGCTGAGGTAGCTGTGAACAGTCTGAAGAAGATACGTTCACTGAATCCGGTGCTCGTGGTACCGGGGCATGATGCCCCATTCTCTCCATAAGGTTTTTAACAATCCTAGTTGCTAAGGGCTGTAGTGAATTAAAATGCCAACACACGGCTCATTAACAAAAGCTGGAAAGGTGAGGGCACAGACCCCGAAAATCGAGGGTACACCTAAAAAGAGCCCCACACCAAGGAAGAGGAATAGGAGTAACTACAAGACCAGGGTCTTGAGTGCAAGAGAAACCCGTTACAATCGTAGAAACTAATCCTTTTTTAACCTCTTTACTTCTCTTTGAACCGCATTGCAGCAGCAAAAGCTCAGAGAAATCATAGAAATATTACTATCAAAACCAGATCCAACTAGGCGAGACCTTGAGAAAGCCAAGTTTGAGGTCACAAGAAAATACAATTTTGGGTATATTCCCAGCAACTCTGAGCTAATCGCACTGCTAAAAGATGACGAACGAGAACAACTCATCCATATTCTCAGAAGAAAAGCTACACGAGCCATGAGCGGCGTTAATGTAGTAGCTGTAATGACAAGACCCTATGCGTGTCCCCATGGAAGATGTGCCTTCTGCCCCGGAGGACCAGACAACGACTCACCCCAGAGTTATACTGGGCATGAGCCGGCAGCTATGCGTGGGGCCCAGAACATGTTTGATCCTTATGATCAGGTGAGAGCCCGTATTGAGCAACTGGAGGCTATTGGGCATGTTGTGGATAAAATTGATCTTATAGTGATGGGTGGTACATTCCCCGCCTCACCCCTGGACTACCAACGGTGGTTCATGAAGGGCTGCCTAGACGCTATCACAATGAAGTCATCAGATAGCCTAGAAGAGGCTAAGCTAAACGCCGAGGCTAGTGAGACTAGAAACGTTGGAATCACCTTTGAGACTCGTCCTGATCAACTGGAGCCATGTAACATTGATGGTATGCTTGATCTAGGGGGAACAAGAGTGGAGATAGGTGTTCAGAATGTCTATGATGATATCTATGAGCTTGTAGATAGGGGGCACACCGTTCAGCATGTGGTTGATGGTACAAGGGTCATGAAGGACGCTGGGCTCAAGATATGCTACCATATGATGCCCGGGTTACCCGGAAGCAACTATGAACGTGACCTTGAAGGCTTCAAGACAATATTTAATGATCCCAGTTTCAAACCAGACATGCTCAAGATATACCCCACCCTCGTAGTCAAGGGCACAAGACTCTACGACTGGTGGCGCGACGGAGACTA
>Ga0272443_10003538_pt1 | contig 18273 bp, 15 predicted proteins | sample SSMAcet12_FD_193581 | JGI IMG/M metagenome (GOLD analysis project Ga0272443, IMG submission 193581) | Marine sediment archaeal communities from Little Sippewissett salt marsh, Falmouth, MA, United States - SSM-Acet-12 | ecosystem: Environmental > Aquatic > Marine > Wetlands > Sediment ... | reverse complement strand
CATAAGCCTTTTCCTATATAACGTAAAGGGTATAGCGAGAGAATATATTCGGATATTCGGTCTTAGACTAACAGAGGAAAAAAGGTCATGGGAAGACATAGAAAACCAAATGAAATACACAGATTAGAGGGCACGTACAATGTCACAGAGCATGGGCAGGAGCTACGAGTACCAACTCTTAATAACTACCCAGCTGCACCTACTCATTTTAATAAATGGGCAAAAGCGGAGTGGAAGAGAGTTGTACCAAGGTTGGTGGAGCTTGGGCTAATCGGTGAGTTTGATTTAGGTATTTTAGAGAACGGTATTGAGCAGTACGGCATATACAAAGAGTGTATTGATGCAATCTATCACTTCTATGAGGAGGATGAGAGAGGGAAGCAGAAACGAAAGAAGAGATCGTTAAGGGAGTACTTGCAAGGTCGTACAAGTCAAACAGCTCCAGAGCTTACGCTCATGCGCAGTGCCTATGATAAGTATAGAGATGCAATGCATTCATTCGGAGCGACACCTGTTCAACGCAGTAAATTGAGTGAGCAGAAGAAGAGTGAGCAAGACCCTATGGCAGCCCTCTTGTCTGGTTCAGTAGAGGATCAAGTAGAAAAGAAGCATGATAAATCAGCATAAAAAAGATGTAGAAAAATATATAGTTGATATTCTCAATGGTCATATCGCCTCCTGTGTTCATGTACAGAACGCCGTAAAGAGGCATATGGATGATTATCAGAAATGGGCAAGCGATGAGGATTATCCTTTTTACTTTGATGAGAACGCTGCTACAAAAGTCATAAACTTTGTTGAGCTGTTAAAGCATTATAAAGGGAAATGGGCTGGCACATACTTAAAGCTTGAACCGTGGCAGAAGTTCATTCTCTGGGTTCTTTTTGGATGGAAGAAAAAATATAACGATTGTAGACGCTTCAATAAAGCTTATTTAGAGGTTGCGAGAAAGAATGCTAAAACAACCACTGCTGCTGCGATAGGGGATTATATGCTTGCTGCAGATGGCGAGGCTGGCGCAGAGATATATTCGGTAGCAACTAAAAGGGATCAAGCAAAGATTAGCTGGGAAGCAGCTAAAGCAATGATCCAAAGTCAACCCACTCTAAGAAGAGGCATAAAGGTGTTTCATAAAGCTCTAGTAAATGGAACAAGCACCTTTGTACCTCTTAGCTCTGATGATAAGAGTGAAGATGGTCACTCTCCTCATTTTGCAATCATAGATGAATATCACCAGCACTCTTCAGATGGAATGCTTAATAGTATCGAAACAGGAATGGGAGCGAGAACACAGCCTCTTATTTTTATTATCACTACAGCAGGGTTTGATAAAAGCAGCGCATGTTATGTGGAGCATGAGAGGGCGGTGAGAGTGTTGGAGGGGGCATCTCAAGATGAGAACTACTTTGCAATTATCTACACATTGGATGAAGGAGACGATTGGACAGATAAAAGTAAATGGGTAAAGGCTAATCCTAATTTAGGTGTTTCTGTATTTGAAGATTATTTGGAGCGAATGGTTAATCTTGCTCTAGATTCTCCTACTAAAACTAATAGCGTGTTAACAAAAAACTTTAATGTATGGACACAAGCGCAAACACGGTGGATCAATTACGCCAAGTGGGAAGATAACTTGGATAATTTCGATGAAGAGATTTTAAGAGGCAGAGATGCATACGGAGGCTTAGACCTATCTACTACAACTGATATTACAGCTTTTGTACTTTCCTTTCCTCCTACAAAAGAGGGAGAGCGACATAAGAAGCTTTATAAGTTTTTTATACCAGAGGAAGGAATACTAGATAGGGAAAGAAGAGATAAAGTTCCTTATACACATTGGGTTGATGAAGGATATGTGATCGCTACTCCAGGCTCTGTTGTTGATTATGATTACGTGGAGAGTGTGATATTAGAGGCAGCTTCAAAATACAATATTAAAGAGGTTGCATTTGATCCTTATAACAGCTCAGAGATTGTAAGCCGTCTCATGAAAGAAGGAATTGAGATGGTGGAATTCAGGCAAGGATTTATTTCAATGAGTCCAGCCTGTAAAGCATATGAAAGGTTAATACTACAGAGCCAGTTTGCAACTAATAATAATCCAGTTATGAATTGGATGATAGGCTGTACAGAGGTTGCCACTGATCCAGCAGGCAATATTAAACCGAAAAAACCTAATCGAGATAGAGAAGGTAAAAGAATAGATGGAGTGGTTGCTGACATAATGGCAACTCATCGTTCGATTTTAAGAGAGGGTAAGAAGCGATCTGTATACGAAAGCAGAGGCGTAAGATCGATCAATCTTTAATCGTAGAAAAAGATTTATATAAGTGAGAGTAAAAAAGTATGGGCATATTAAAGAATTTTGCTGATGTATTAAAAGGGAAGAACAAGAAGAGCGAAGAGGAAACATTAGCTACAGGGGCTTCTCCATCGATGCACAGCGCACTTAGTGGCGGGTATTCAAACAATAGTGGAGTAACAGTTAATGAGACAACTGCATTAAATAACAGTGCAGTGTTTGCAGCTGTTCGTCTTTTAACAGAAACCATTTCTACACTTCCAATTCATCTGTATGAGAAAGAGGAGGATGGTAGAAAAAGGGTGGTTGAAGATCATCCTCTTGCACAGCTTATTAGAAAACCGAATCCAGAGATGACTCGCAATGTATTTGTAGAGGTGTTGCAGGGGCATATTGAAACATACGGTAAGGCGTTCGCTGAGATTGTGCATAATCCTAAAACAGGCTATCCAGTTTCATTACATCCAGTGTCTCCAGGTCATATTCAGATTCAGAGAAATGAGAAAACAAAAAAGCTTGAGTACAAATACACACCTACAGGAGCAATTGTACCTGAATGGAAAATGCTTCATATAGTGGGGTTTGGTTCAAATGGAATAGATAGCTACTCACCTATACAGCTTGCAAGACAAAGCATAGGTGTTGGATTAGCTGCTGAGGAGTTTCATGCAAGGTATTTTAAGCAAGGCACTCAAATAGGTGGTTTTCTCTCTATGGAAGGAGAGCTGAGTGATGAAGCGTATAGCAGATTAAAAGAACAGATGGCTTCAAAGTATAAAGGGCTTCAAAAATCACATGGTTTAATCATCTTAGAAAATAACACAAAGTATGAGCCTGTTAAGCTTTCAATGGAAGATGCACAGTTCTTACAGACAAGAGAATTCACAGTAAAAGAAATAGCTAGATGGTTTGGTGTTAAAGCTCACATGATTAACGATCTCAGTAATGCAACATTTAGCAATATTGAGCATCAAGGAATGGAAGCAGTTCGTTATACATTCAGACCAAGAGTTGTGAGATGGGAGGAGGCGTTAAACTCTAAGCTTATTCTTCCTCATGAGCAAGGCAAGCTTTATTTTAAGTTCTCTCTTGAAGGTCTTCTGAGAGGTGATGTAAAGACCCGTTATGAAGCTTACAGAATGGGACTTATGGACGGATGGTTAAATGCGGATGAAGTGAGAGCAATGGAAGACTTAGAGCCTCAAGTAGACGACATGGGAAAAGCGTATTTTATTCCTGTAAATATGATGAACAAAAATTATGCAATTGAAGGACGGAATGTACCAAACTACGGAACACCTAGTACAGAAGAGGCTAAAGAGGAGGAGCAAGTACAAGAGAAAGAAGAACTATCAGAACAAGCTCTTAAAGAGGAGAGACAAAAGAAGAGCGCAATTAAAAGAAGAAGTAAAACCGATAGCTATAAAACGCTTTTAAAGAAACAAGTAGAACAGCTTATTAAAAAAGAAGTGTCTGTTGTTAAAGAAGCACTTGAGCTGTTAGAGCATTCTGGCGCAGATGAGTTTATTGATTACGTGGAGAGAAACTTTGAGGAAATTAAACAAGATATACCTGAAAGATTCTTACCTACTTTTACAGCTATAGCAGAAGACATTATTCCTTCTATTCAAGATGAGCTAAATAAATCAACTGATGTTTCACATGAGACAGAAGAGTTTATCGAGAATTATGTAGAGAGTTTTGCTAATAGGCATGTAGGTTATCAGGTTGGACAAATTCGAAAAATTAGAGCTGAGGAGAACGCCACTAATATAAAAAGCAGGGTGGAAGAAACCGTTTTAGATTGGAAAGATAATGTGGCTGAGAAGATAGTCACAAATGAAATGATTAAGAGCGAAAACGCTTTTACAAAAGCAGTGTATATAGCGATGGGAGTAAGGAAACTTAAATCTGTTGCAATGTTTGATAATACATGTCCTTTTTGTAGAGCGTTACACGGAAAGGTGGTTGGTGTAGAAGGGTACTTTTTACAGAAAGGTGAAGAGTTTAAGCCAGAGGGAGCAACGTACGCATTAGTTCCTAAAGGTAACATTTCACATCCTCCATATCATTTAGGATGCACATGCCAGATAGTGGCAGAAGAGTAATATAGTTTATTTAAAAAAGTAAATTAAAAAAAGTAGGAATTTTTTAATGAAAAAATTAGTTGAAGACATAGCATTATGGGAAAAGAGTATTGAACCTCAAAAGCTTTCAGAAGCTCAGGTGATGAAGGAAGCAGAGGAACAGAAGATCAATATTCTTGGTGGTTACAAAGTGCCTGTTTGGGTTCTTGATGTAGAGAACTTAAATGGAAGAACGTATCCAACAGAATTAGGAGAGAGGATAGTTGCAGAGAATGCTATAACTCCTGCTCTAGATGGGCATCCTGTAGAAGAGATTGGAATTGCTTTTGAAGACGTTAAAGCAGTTAGTAAAAATCCTTCTATTGAAGATGGGGTGCTTTGGGTAGAAACGTATTTTGTTGATGAAGATTATTTCAATAAAATTGAACGTATTCTTTACCACGAATCACAAGTAGGTCTTTCAAGCGTAGGCTTTGGTGAGATGGATGAAAACGGAGTCATCGATCCTGAAAGCTACGGATTAGTTAGATATATGGATTTTGTATTAAACCCTTCATACGGAGTTTATATACAAAAAGATAATACAGTTAATGAAGGCTCTGAAGAAGAGGAAACGAGTGAATCTGTTTCAACGGAAACGGAGGAACAATCTTCAGCGGAAGATGTGATTTCTGACGACGAGCTTGAATATATAAAGTCAATAAATCAAATCAAACAAATTAGGAGAAAGTTATAATGACTGAGAGAGAACTTCTAGAGATGAGACAGAAACGTGTTTCACTCATTAAGAAAAGTCGGGAAGCCTATGAGGCTCTCGAAGAAAGTAAAGCTGCTGAAGATCGTAACAAGTATGAAAATATTGAAAAAGATCTTGCAGAGCTGGAAGAAAGAATTGCTGAGCATGAAAAGCATCTTGCAAGAGAAGCTGACATCAAGCAAGTCATCACCGAAGATTTACATCAGCCGGAGCAGAAAGTTAGCGAAAGCTACAAAGAAGCTTTTGAAGCTTACGTGAGAGAAGGTATTAGTATTCCTTCCAATCTAATAACTGAGGCTGCTGTTATCACTAATGGCTCATATCTTGTTCCTGTTGATTATGCTAATAGGATTAAAGAGCTAAAGTACGCTTCATCTGTGGTAAGAAAACTTGCAGATGTTATCACCGTATCTCATGACTACACCATTCCTCTTGAAGGAACCCTTGGTGCAGCTGAGTGGATCGATAAAGATGGAGCATATCCTGAAAATGCAATGGGCTTCTCAAGACACGCATTTACACCTTATAAGGTTGGTAGAATGCTTCCGATCGCTGAAGAGATTCTTGCTGACACCGAACTTGATCTTGAAGAGTATATTGCTCGCAAGTTTGCTACTTCTATTGGTGTTGCTGAAGAGACCGCTTTCGTGTCTGGCGATGGCGATGGTTGTCCTACTGGTATTCTTGAAACTGCAACTCAAGGCGTTGAAACCGCTTCTACAAGTGCAATCACCTACAACGAAATTCTTGACCTTTTCTACAGCGTAGGCGGTCAATATGCAGCTAACGGTACTTGGGTCATGAAGAGATCTACCTTAAAGACTCTTCGTCAACTGAAAGACGGTGACTATTACATCTTCCAGCCTGGTTCTAAGGCTGACACGATCGAAGGCCGTCCTATTGTTACTTCCGAGAACATGAGCGCTATTGGAGCTGGTAATCAGGTTATAGCGTTTGGTGACTTCAAGCAGTATCAAATTGTCGACAGAGCTGGTTTTACCATGCAGAGACTTGTTGAAAAGTATGCTGACTATGGTCAGGTTGGTTTTAGAGGTTATTCACGTACCGATGGTTATCTGCTTATTGCAGATGCTATTAAAACGCTGGATATGGCTTCTAGCTAAGTCGTAGATCAAATAAGTTAATAAAAGGTGAGGTGTAAAAGCCTCACCTTATTCTTAAAGGGAGAAAAAAAAAGAAGATGTTTGTAAAAGCAAAAATACTTGTAAGCTGTGTTGGTGTATGGGATGGATCAACTTTTTCTTATGCAGAAGGTGAAACAGTGAGTATGCCAGAAGACCTTTATTACGATCTTCGCAGCGGCATACTTGTTGAGAAAGTGGAAGAAGAAAAACCCAAGGCAAGTACAAAGAAAAAGACAACAACAAAAAAGGTTAAAGAATAATGGCGTTAGAAGATTATGCGCTTGTTACATATACAGAGTTAAAAGATGCTCTTGATATTCCAAGCGATAGTAAAAAGACTCGGTACGAAAATCTCATCAACATAGCCTCTACTCTAGCTAACCGAATTACAAAACGAATATTAAAGTCAGCTGATTATACTGATTACTTAGATGGTAATGGAGGTTCAACAATTGTTCTTCCTCAATACCCTATTACAAATATTACTGAATTGAATCTTGACGCTGAGAGAAATTGGAATGCAGCTACAGAGGTAACAGAGTACGGTATTTATGGTGAGACAGGAGTTGTTACGCTCTTCGAAGATACATTTCCTGATGCCAAGTATTCTGTAAAAGTTGTTTATACTGCGGGCTACGTAGATGTTCCTGAAGATATAAAATCAGCTGTTATTGAGATAGTGCAATTCTTGTACCAAAGAGAAAATTCAAATCTTATAGGAAAGAAGAGCGTGCAGACAGGAGAGGGTATCAGCGAGAGTTGGGAATTATCAATTCCTGTATTAGCTCTTGAGACTCTTCTGAGGTACAAGAAGTAATGAACATATCTATTGAAGGTAATCTACAGAGAGCTCTTTTGCAGTTCAATGAAGATTTGCCTAAAGTGCTTAATTACCTTACAGCAGAAGTAGCTCATAAGTTCGCCGATTACACAAAAAGAAATTATCTTCTCGGCCAAGCACTACATAAAAGAACAGGACGAACATATAACAGTGTGAAGTTTTTTAAGAAGAAGAATATGCAAATGGGTGTCCGACCTGGTGTCGGTGTGAGAGGTAATCTTAATTACTTAAATAAATGGATTGGGACTGAGCATGAGTTTATGGCTCCAGCAGCAAGAAGTTTTCAAAACAGTGGAAGAGCTGATAAGGTTGCTAATTTTATAATGAGGCAAACCATAAGGAAGAAAGGTTTTTAAGAATGGTTAATATAAAAAGTCAAACGATGGATGATGTAACAACCACAATTCAAAATAATATTGCTGCATATGCTGCTGCTGCCGCTGCTGAGCATGGAGATGTAACACTTCCAGCTATTGCTCTATACAAGAAAGGCTACTACGATGTGTTTAATCTTTTTGAGTATCCGGCAATTCTTGTTTCCTTCGATAACAGAGAAAGAAATGAAATGGATGGTTTTCAGTTACTCACAGTTGATGTAGTGCTGGTGCTGAAATATAACGATGCAGATGAGCTAAATAAAATAGCTCTTGTATACAGCGATGCACTCTACAATTTATTAACAGCAGAGTACAAGTTAGGTGGAAAAGTAATAAACACTGAAATTATAAAAGAAGATCATTTTGCAGGGCCTGATATGTACTTGGTTGATTACAACATTCAGATCGAAAGAGAGGTATAAAGAGAATGGAAGGTATGGCAATAGTTAAATGCGATAATTGTGGTAAAGAGATAGCACATGAATATAGGCCGAGAATTTGTCCTGAGTGTGGCCACATAATGAAACCGCATTGGAAGAAAGAACAGAAAAAAACTACTAGGAAAAGTAGAAAGAAAAAAGATGTAGTGGATGCCTCTGATGCAAACGCTACTAATAATAATATCGAAGATCAAAGTTTTGAAGAAGTTGAGTTGAGGCTACTTCAAGATTAAAAAATTCTAGAATTTTGAGAGAGGTAAAAAAGTATGTCAGGAAGAATGGTAGGCAAAGACGGATTCGTCAAAGTCGGTTCTGATAAAGTTGGTTATATTGATGCTTGGAGTATTTCCTTTGCTGGTGATATAGCTGAAACCAACGAAATGGGCGAAAGAGCTAAAAAGTTTATGAACACTACAATAAGTGCAAGTGGTTCAGCAAGTGGGACACTAGATACCAGCGATACAGCACAACTTGCATTGCTGGATATGTTCACAAGCGGTGGAGAGCTTGAGGAAGTAGATCTTCATCTTTTACTCGAAGAAGGTAATTCAACGGATGAGGAATTTACTGGACAAGCGGTAATTACAGGTGTTGAGATTGGAAGTTCCTATACTGATAAAGTTACTTATAGTTTCAATTATCAGTTTTCTGGTGGAGTAACACATAATCAGGCTGACTAAGATAAGTGGCTTGTGTAAAAAGCAAGCCATTTATTCATTTAATTAAGAAAGTATTTTGGGAGAAATAACTTGAAGATTACACTTAGAAGAAGCACAGTTTATATTCCAGATTGGAATGGAAACAAAAAGCTCAAGAAAGAAGATCAAATAAAAGTGCATTATAACTACCTCACAACTGAACAACGTAATGACTTCATTGTTAGCGGTGGCAAGCTATCTGTAGCTAAAGTAGGTAAAGAGGTTTTTCTTGCTGCTGTTACAAAGATTGAGAATCTTACAGCAGAGATAGATGGTGAAGAAGTAGAAATTACAAAAGAGAATATATTTGATGTTCCTGATCTTCATGATCTGTACATGGATGTTACTGTTGAAATTATTTCTAGTAGCTCTTTGGACAGCACGAGTAAAAAAAAATAAGAATGCTGTTTCACCTTCTATCAAAGGGTTACAGTTCGAAGTATAAAGCACCGACGTTTTCTGCTGAAAGAGAAATAAAGATAGCAGAAGGGTTGCCACCTATAAAGAAGAAAGATATTTCAGAAATGTTTGCATCTGAGAATATTGATCTTTTTAATAGTGCCTATGAAGCAGCAGATGCTTGTAAGCATTTTGGTCTTCCCTATAGTGGAGGATGGGCAGAACAACCAGCAGTATTGATGGATGCAATACAGTTGATTCGTCGGTGTGAAGAGGAAGTAAAAAAGTGAGTTTAGATTTGGGGAGATTCTGATTATATTATATATAGAAATATATTTAATGAAAGGGTGAATAATGTTTGAAGATACAATGGGCATTTATAAAATCGAAAATACACGCAATTCCAAAGTATATATCGGTCAAACTTTATGTACTTTTGGGGAACGATGGTATCAGCATAAATACAGTGCAAAACATGGAGGCAAATATCATCTACATAAATCCATGCGGAAACATAAGATTAAGAACTTTGATTTTGAAGCCATTTTTATTGGGTTTTCTGATGTTATTACCCCGGAAGAATTAACTTTAATTGAGCAGCACTACATTGAAGAATATGATTCTATGAATCCTCAAAAAGGATATAATCGAAGGGAAGCAGGGTCAAATGGAAGGATGTCAGAAGAAGTAAAAGAACATTTAAGCAAAGTTCATAAAGGTCAAATAGCTTGGAATAAAGGTAAGAAAATGTCTGAGAGCTATAGAGAAAAATGTAGAAAAAGGCAAGTAGGAAAGAAAAGAACTGAAGAAGCAAAAAGAAAAACCAGCGAGTCTTTAAAGCAAGCGTATCAAGAAGGCCGTATGGTAGCTTATTTTAAAGGGAAAAAACATTCAGACGAGACCAGGAAAAAGATGTCGGAAACACACAAAAAACGTCTAAGCAGTGAAGAAGCCAGAAAGAAATTCGGAGAAGCTCACAGAGGACGTGTAGTATCTGATGAGACCCGTAAGAAGATAAGTGAAGCAAAGAAAGGAAGAAAGCTTTCAGAAGAGCATAAGCAAAAGTTAAGAAAACCAAAACAAAGGCGCAAAGGATAATAGGGTAGCAAAGTGGCAAAGAATCGTCTGACTGTGGTTGTAGAGGCCGAGGTCGCCAAAGCATTAGCAAAATTGGATCGGGTCGACAAAAACATAAAAGACGTAAAGAAAACAACTGATACGTCTGCTAAATCCTTCGGTGATTTAAAACAAACATTTACAAGTGTCGTCTCAAAGTTTGCCATGGGTGTTGGAGCTTTTCTAGCTGTTAAGAATGCTCTATCAGGTGTTACAGAAGCATACAAGGCTCAAGAGCTTGCTGAAAAAGCCCTTGATAGTGCAGCTGAGAGAAACCCTTTTCTTGATAGTGATGCAAGTCAGAGAATAAAAGACTTTGCATCTTCCCTTCAACAAGTAACCACATATGGTGATGAAACAATAATTCAACTCTCATCTCTTGCAGTAGCAATGGGGAGAACAGAGGGTGAAACCAAAGACATGATTCAAGCTGCTTTGGATATGGCAGAAGCCACAGGAATAACAGCAGAATCAGCTATAAGAAACCTAAACAAAACATATGGTGGAATGGCAGGGGAATTAGGTGAGTTAATTCCTGAATTAAAAGACCTCACAAAAGAACAAATGGAAAATGGTGAGGCTGTTGATCTTGTAAAAGAAAAGTTTGCAGGAGCAGCTGCTTCAATGGCCGATACAGCATCTGGAGCTCTTCCGCAACTGACAAATGCAACAGGTGATTATGCTGAAATACTTGGTCAAACTGTACTAGAAGGTATAGAGCCTTTTGCACGTTCATTAACCAAGATTGTTACAAACGCAGTAAAAGCACAATCCGCAATTATTGAACTTAAAGATGTAATGTCGATGGGTGATCTACTCACAGGTGGTGAGATAGACCTATCAGGCTTATCAGATCAAGAGTTAGGTAAAAAGATTGAGGCTGCACAGCAAAAGCTTGTAACCCTTTCAAAGCAAAGTGGATTAGCTACATCAGGAAATGTATCAGCTACGAAAGAATTACTTGAACAGTTAGAGCAAGAGGTAGCAGAAAGAAAACAAGCCACATATTGGTTAGCGTTAGAGAAAGAGCTTACAGGTGAAATAACTCCAGATCAAGTTGCAGCTGCAAAAGCTGAAGCTGAATTTGCTGAAGCTGCTGAGTATATCACCAAGCTTGAAGAAGCAAGAGTTGATCCATTAGTGAAACAAAGGGATGCGGTTCAAGAGCGCATTGATGAATTAGCTAAAGAGAGAGACATACTTAAAGAAAATGGTGAATGGGAAAAAGAGAACCAAGAAATTATAAATCGACTTTGGGCTGAGAAATTAAAGCTTGAAGCAGAAATAGCTGAAAAGAATAAATCAAGTAATGAAGATACTGAAGAAGAAAAAGAAGCAGAAGAAGAAATAAATGAATACCTTCAGAAAAAAGCAGACCTTGAATCTAAAATATCTGATCTTAGAGAATCAATAAATAACAGTTCAGGTGCAGAAAGACAATATTATGAAGATCAGCTTGCTACTACAAAAGAGCAATATGATGAGTTAACAAAGCTTAATGAAGAAGCTTCTGAATATGAAAAGACTGTAGCTGGTATTCAAGGTGCGTGGGATAAAGCACAAGAAGGTGTTGAACAGTTTTCAGGAGCCATCGATTCATTAAAAGGGGTTTATTCAGCTTGGGATAATTTAATGCAGAATCAATTCGATCTGTATGAACAGAAAATGCAACAAGAGATTGAAACTGCAAGAGAAGCTAAGGAAGCTAAACTTGAAATTATCAATGAAGAGTATGATACACAACTTGAAGCTTTACAGGAGAATCTTGATAACGACATTCTAAGTAGAGAGGAGTACTTAGAAAGAAAAGCTGAAATTGATGCTGAAAAAGCAGAACAAGAAGAAGCTGCAGCTGCAGAGCAGGAAGCACTTGAAGCGGAACTTACTAAGAGAAAGAATGAAGAAGCGAAGAAAAGATTTAAGATTGAAAAAGCTGTATCTATTGCAAACGCATCTGTAAGTGGAGCTGAAGCATTTGTTAAAGCCTTAACAGCAGGGCCTTTTCTTGGGCCTATTCTTGCTGGCGCAATAGCTGCAATGACAGCAGGACAAATAGCCCTTATTAGTCAACAGAAATATGTACCTCAACTTGCTGAAGGAGGAATTGCTACAAGTGCAACGTTAGCGGAAATAGGTGAAGGTGGTGAGCCTGAAGCAATAGTACCTTTAAGTAAAGCAAAAGATTTTGGATTCGGCGGAGCTGCTTCGAACATCACGATAAATATAAACGGAAATGTTTATGGAATAGAAGAACTGAATGAAAAGATATTCTATGCCATTGAGCAAGCACAGAAGAATAGAAACTTACCACATTGGAAGTATGCATCGTAATTAAGGGAGAATAAAAAAAGTAATGGCTTATAGCATTTACATAGACTTTTTAGATGGACAAGGTGAAATAGATTATAGCAGTGCATTAACTGGTGAGATCAGAAAGCAAGAGGTTGTCCATAAGAATTATAAATCAACTCAGGATTCAATTGATGTTAAGCTTAAAAAGGACAGTGGTCTTTTAAGTCGATTTCTTTCCAGTTATAAAAAAGGAACTGTAAGAATATTAAAAGACGGCTCTACATACTATGAAGGTCTACTTGAAAATAATGCATCTTTTGAAACCCATGAAGATGTACGTTTCATTAACATGAAGGTAGTTGATTATTCTTATTACTTGGACGAAAAACTATCTGAGTCTTTTATCTGGACAAGCCACAGTATATTTGATTCTTCAAATCAAAGTAATTCAATTGTACATAAGTTACTTACCCTTGCTGGGTTTAATGTGAATGTAATTGATTCTGGGCTTGCTGACATTACAACCACAGTTAATTACTTTTCAGGTGAGAAAGATAATGACACATATTTTGATCTGCTTGATAATTTACTCTTTGAATTTGGTTATACTTTTAGGTGGGAAAACGGTTCAACATTTACAATTGAAAATCTTGCTAAAAGTGCTTTAACACCTACTCATACATTTAGTAATACTGACCCCGAAGATATAAACATTATTGCTCCTTTGAAGATATCAAAGAAAACAGAAGATGATGAGGGTGTAGAGGTAACATGGTGGGAAGTAGATACTAAAAGTGATGTATTACTTTATAGAGGAATAAAAGACCCTGAAGATGAGGTATCTATTCCTTATGGTACTTATTATCCAGTGACAGGAAATGTAGAAGATGTATTTCAGAAGTTTAAACCTGTACTCCCTAATAAACCTGACGATAAAGTAGAGATTGTATACACTTCCAATCATGAGCTTGATTATACAGTAAGTAACGAAGATATCGAAGTTGCAACTGAAAGCTACTATAACGAAAAAGCACAAATAGTTTTTGAAAACACTTCTGCTGATACAAACTACAGCCTTACTTGGTTCGATATTAGAGGTGATCTGGTTTATAATGATATTCTTCATGTAGCAAAGAAAGTTAATAATCCAAACACTGGCTACATAAAGAAGATAAAAACTAAGTATATCAGAACAGCAGCAGATGCGCAGAAGCTTGCTATACTTGTAGCTGATAGATTAGAGAAAGGTTTATTCAGTTATTCCTTCAGGTCATTGGATGATGTTGCTGTAGGATCAATTGTTAATCTTATTGATACAAAGAGTGGAATAAATACCACTATTCATATTACAGAAAAAGAAACCAATACAACTGATTCAATTATTGCATATAAAGGTATTGGAATTACTGCTTATTCGGAAGTATCTGTTGACACTTCACAGGAGCTTGATAGTAAGCCTTCTTATGATGATATTACAAGTAGTTTAAGTTCTGACTTTCTACCTACAGACGATTATTACATAGGGTATGATAAATCAAATGTAGGAGAATCTTCTACTACTGTTCCAACAACACCTACCCTTCTTTCAGTAGGGATGTATAAGACAATTAAATTAAGCTGGGATATTCAAGATAACCTTTCTAATCTTGATAAATATCAAATCCAAGTATCAGAAGATGAAGTTGATTGGTATTCACTTAAACAAGATGGAACCGATTGGAAAGATACCATTGATGAGTATACTGAAACCACAGTACCAGAAATATTACATACAAATATACAACCTGAATTAAGTGGTGATGATTATATCGGAAGAACCCTATATTACAGGGTCAGAAGGGTAACAGATGCAGCAGCTACTTCAAGTTGGGCAACAACCAATAACACTACACTTTTGATTGATAGTGGGGATGTAGCTGTAAATGCAATTCAAGCAAACCATTTAAGTGTTGGAATATTAAATGCACTGTTTGCACAGTTCACCGAAATACTTGTAAGTGATGATGGTTTAATTGGGTATACAGAAGATAACACTCGTAGATTAAGAATGCTTAATGATTCACTTGTTATTGAGCTTAATAATGGTGATGATACCTGGACGGTAATATTTCAAATCGGTGGCGAAGATGCTAACGATGATTTTATGCCTTATGTAGCTGGTAAAGGTGTTATTAAGATAGGCACTGATACTTCAGCTTTTGATGTAGGTGTAAGAGCACCAGATGGTGCGAGAGTATTTGATCTAAATGGGGATTATGAAGACAAATCAGATACAGATGATTGGGATACAAAAAGTAACTTACAATTTGATGCTTCAGATTATAAATATGGAACCCATTCTATTATGGCAGATAGTGTTGATGGATATTTAGGCAAGGAGTTTGCAACTAATTTTGGAACTGACTTTGCTACTAACTTCTGGTTTAAGCCTAAGACGCATTCACCGTCAGGAACCGAACAGCCTACAAAAATAGAGTATACATTGTATGGGAATCATGGTGATGTAAATGAACATCCAGATGGTTTTCTACGTTCACTGAAAGAAGAAATAGTACAGGATTTAGATGGTAATTATCGTTTTAATCTTGAAAAGAATTATATAAAAATTGAAGGGGCTGATAAAAAGTATATTATCTTTAATCAGGTTCAAGATGACTGGCAGGGTTATTACCACGATGCAGCATATTTTGAGGATAATACAAAATCAAGATTCTGGTTTAACAATAGCTATGCATGTACGGTTACAGGTAGATATTATTTCACGAATGGGATTGATAACTCATCTTATGACTGCCAAGTAATAGATGTTGCTAAATTAGACGAATTAAAAGCAATGAGTGATTGCTTCGTTTATGATCTTGTTGTAAAGGAATTCGACAGGGATGTAGACTTTGATCCAGCAGATTATGGTCTTGTTAATTCCACAGACCCAAATAATATCATTTACGTAAATGAAGATTATGCTGTATCTACTGAGCGTGCTGCATATACTCAAGACGGAGGTCAGACGTGGAATAGTTTTGCTTCAAGTATCCTTGCGCTAAAAGAGGAAGCAGGAGAAGATATGTACTTCCAGACCATGATGGAAGTGGATGGTGTATTTTATATTCTTTTAGCTAATGGCAAAACTTTTATACTTGCAAGCAGTACAAACGGAGCTACATGGACTAAAGAAACTTCAATATCTGATGCATCGCTTGACTGTAACATTCAGATGTATGGTGGCTCACTTTATTATGATAATATGGAGTTTTGTTTTCTAAGTTACTGGCTTGACACAAGCATACCACAGCATAAAAGAGTTTGTATTTATACAGAGGATGGAGGGTCTACGTGGAATACCAATACCTTCAGGTTAAACGATTATGCAAGCTATGATCCTTATGTTGAGTTTCGGCCGGTATTAGGTGAGGGTGGGGACGCATGGTTCTACCGCAAAGAAAATGTACTGCCTACTCAAGCTCAGATTATAAAAGCAACAAACTGGTTCTCTTCTTTTTCACAAGTAAAATCTTTCACCGAAAGTGCTGGCGAAAATATAACCAATCACAGCTGGGCACGAAATGGGGCTATTGGTAAGAACACCATTATTAAGAAGGACAGCACCACACCTTATAAAACGCTTGGTTTTATGTGGTATGATCGCGATAATTTAAGTGATTGGGAATTCATAGAAGCTATAGATGACCTTGACTATGGTATCGGAAATATAGATGGAGGCTCATATCACGTAAGCATAAAAGCCGGTGATGTAGTTCTTTCTCAAGCCCCTATACTACAATCAGACGATTCATTTGTGTATGGTGCTTTTGCTAGAAGCTATTATACGCCACTTTCGGTTAATAATGATTACTACAGTGATTGTGTATTCATTCCTGTAAGAATTAACTTTACTGATACTGCCGAAGAAATTGCTCAGAAGCACGTGGATGCAATAAATGCACTGACAGATATTACAGCTACAAGAACAACAAATACCGTTGAGCTTACAATGGATGAAGATGGTAGCTACACCATATCTACAGTAGGCCAGTCACCTATTAGTGCAAGTTCAGTAACACAAACAGGTTATGATTATAATGATGATGCCCCAAAGCTGTTAGAAATAAGTGATAGCAACTATTCAGTTACTTCTAAGTTATATGAAGAAGATTCAGAAGAGAATGTAAAAACAACAATCTCACTTCCTTGGATGAAGTATGAGTTTTATAGCCCACTCACTTTAGATGATTGGAATTTGTTTGTATTTAATAATCAGCAAGGTAATAAACTGTACTTTGATATCAACGATGACCAAGTAAGTACTTCCTTTTCTATTCCTGGTACTGAGAATTTAACTTTTAATTATCATGTATCTGATTTATGGGAAACTCACATAGACGAAATACTTGTTCATCTTTCCACCTATCCTTCCCTTTCACTGATAAATAGCTATAAGGTACTTGGCACACAGTGGTCGGAAAACATCGACTTTGATAAAGACATGCTTTATGCAGTAGAAGATGGTGATGGTGGAAGGCACATATTTCTTGGCGGTGAAACAGTATTTACTGAGGCTGTTCAATTAAATGGAGGAGCTACCTTTCCTGACGGCACAACTGATAAAATGATTCAATCAGGGCGAACACAAGTAGCTGCTTCCAACCCTGTTACTGTTACCTTCGACACTGAGTTTGATAATGTTCCTCAAGTTGTTGCTTCTCCAGACTGGGATGATGCTGGAGATGGAAATGCTGAATGGATGGTCACTATTGAGGATGTAACCACGACAGGATTTAAGTTCTATTGTTATAATGACACTGGAACCGCTCATACAAGTACAGATGATTATGTACAGTGGATAGCAGTTGATCCAGCATCTTTTGTTCCTTCACAAGGGCCGAAAGGTGATACAGGTGATACCGGGGCTGCAGGGGCTACAGGACCGAAAGGGGACACAGGTGATACTGGGCCTCAAGGTGAGAAAGGCGATACAGGTGAAACAGGAGCGAAGGGTGATGCTGGAATTGGTGTTGCTTGGGCAAGTGGAACTACCTACTCAGATACAGCAATTGTGAGTTATGGTGACACTCTTTACCGTTCACTTCAAAGTAGCAATACAGGAAACCAGCCCGATACAGCGGCTACGTATTGGCAAGCGATTGAAATGCTTTCCGATGCTGATGAATTACCACTTGGTACGATTGCTTGGTGGGATAAAAGTTTTGAAGCTAGAACCAAAACTAAACATTCAACTGGTACTGCTGATACCGATACGGAAAATAAACTGATAGATAGTTCAGCAACTTTTTCAACTGATGGTGTTGCAGCTGGGGATATTGTATGGAACACCACTGATGATGTTCCTGCTACGGTAGTTTCAGTAGATAGTGAAACACAGATTACTCTTGATTATGATGCGTTCCCTGATGGTGAGGAGGATTACGACATTTATGATGAGCCAGATGTACAGCCCGGTTGGACAGAGATGGACGGTTCTACTATCAGTGATGCAAATTCCCCATTCGACGGAATGACTGTTGCTGATGTAATAGGTGAAGAACGTTTCATCAGGGCACGGCAAACAGCTGGACGGCTGCAGGCTGATGCGATGCAGGGGCACTGGCATCAGACATATACATGGAACCAAACAGGAACTGGTGCTGGTGGTGGAAGCAATGCTATAGATCAGCCAAACTTGGATGCAAACCTTGCATCTAACGACTTGAGCAACCGCAGTTACGCTCGTGAGGCTATTACTGACGGCATCAACGGCACGCCCCGCACAGCAGCTGAAACCAGACCTATTAACATCTCAGCTATTCCGATTATTAAGATAA
>Ga0272443_10003537_pt1 | contig 18275 bp, 19 predicted proteins | sample SSMAcet12_FD_193581 | JGI IMG/M metagenome (GOLD analysis project Ga0272443, IMG submission 193581) | Marine sediment archaeal communities from Little Sippewissett salt marsh, Falmouth, MA, United States - SSM-Acet-12 | ecosystem: Environmental > Aquatic > Marine > Wetlands > Sediment ... | reverse complement strand
TCGGCCTGGATGCCGACATTCACGACTTGAGGTACCTCTTCAGGTCCCGGTAGAAGTTCTCATGCCCGCCGAGCGCCAGAAGCGTAACCGTCGTATTCGATCTGCTGATGCAATAGGCCAGCAAGTAGAGCTGCCCCGCAAGGCTGAACTTGTGCACGAAGACGTTTCGCAGGTCCCCGGTCTTCTGCTCTCCGATCGACGGATCTTCGCATATCAGATCCACTTGTCGATCGATCTCTGCGCGCAGGGTAGGGGGTAGCTTCTTCTTGACCTTGTGGAAGTTGCGAACGGCGACCGGAGTGAAGAGCAATGGATACTAGCCCCTTTCGTAGGGAACGACGTCGCCCGCCTCCATCTGAGCCAGCCCCTCCAGTATGTCGGCTCTGAACCGAGGGTGCAGCTCGGTGTACTGCTGGACGAACGATTCCAGAGCCAACTCCACGATGTTGCTCACGCTGCGTCGTTCCGCCTTCGCGATCTCGTCAACACGCCTCCGGAGTTCCTCGGGAACTCGAGCCGACACGGTTCCAGCGGGCATTTCTCCTCCCTGCGTCCGTTCCTTCGTGCGATGTAGCTGCTTGTAGACGAAGACTACATTAGCAGCGTTTGTCTTCTTTGTCTACGACTGGAGGACGAATGTCCCAAACCTCGACCGTATCAGAACTGGCGGGAACAAGCGATGAACTCCGAGGCGCCGCGCCGACGGGATGGAAGTGATATGGTTCACACCCTTGGCGGGCCGGCCCTCGGTCTCGATCGGTGGAAAGCTATCCGTCCTCGACGACCGATCGTTGCCAGCCGCTGCGGGCGAGGAGGGCGGCGGCGATCAGGCCGGAGACGACGTTGCTGATCGACATCCCGAGCCAGATCCCGTCCCCCTGCCACCCGACCGGGAACGCGAGCAGGTAGGAGAGGGGGATCCGCAGAAGCCACAGCCGGAGGATGCCGACGACCATCATCGGCTTGGTGTGGCCGGCGCCGCGATAGACGGCCTCGGCGGCGAAGTACGCGCTGAGAAACGGCATGCCGGCGGCGAACAGCTCGATGAATCGGGCCCCCTCGCGGATGACCCCGGGCTGTCCCGGGACGAACAGCGCGACCAGCGGGCGGCGGGCGAAGTAGAGGAACGCCGCCTCGGCGCAGACGATTAAGATGAGCGTCCTCAGGCCGGCGTTCAGCGTCCGGCGGGCGCGGTCGAGCAGGCCGGCGCCGAGCGTTTGCCCGATCATCGTCGTCAGCCCGATGCAGAGCCCGTCGGTGACGATGAACAGCGTCCCGAAGATGCGATCGGCGACGCCATAGCCGGCGAGCGCGATCGCGGCGTCGTCGAGCCGGCCGATGACGGCCATCATGACGACGTAGCCGAGGGCGACGCTCGATTGCCCGACCCCCGCCGGCAGGCCGATGCGGAGCGCGCGCCGGATCCACGGCCACTGCGGCCGCAGCGACGGGCCGTGCAGGCGCAGCCCGCCGTGCCCGCGTCGGAACAGGATCAGGAAGACCGTCGTGGTGACGCCCTGGCTGATCACGGTCGCGATCGCGGCGCCGAGGATCCCCATCTGTGGCAGGCCGGCGTGCCCGAGGACGAGCAACGGGTCGAGGATCATGTTCAGGAGGACGCCGGAACCGTTGACCAGCAGCGGCGTCACCGTATCGCCGGTCGACGAGAAGGCGTAGATCATCAGCCCGGGAAGGATCATCGTCGGCAGGCCGAGGAAGATGACTCTCAGGTACGTCGCGGCCTGGGCGGCGACGGCGACGTCGGAGACGAGCAGGGAGAGGAAGCGCGAGGAGAACGCGAAGCCGAAGATGCCAAGCGCGACGCTCGTCACGACGCCGATCGTGAACAGCTGGTTGATTGCGAGGTTGGCCTCCTTCGGCTTGCCGGCGCCGATGTGCTGGGCGACGAGCGCGCTCACGGCGGCGCCGCCGAACCCGGAGATGAACGAGATGACGAACCAGACGAACGGCCACGAGACCTGGATCCCGGCCATCACGGCGGCGGAGGTGTCGGTCGGCAGCCGGCCGATCCAGAACGCGTCGGCGAGGTTGTACAACGTGAACAGCAGGCTGGACAGGACCGCGGGCCCGCCGACGCGAAGCATCGTCCGGATGATCGGACTGCTCAGGATGTCGTCTCTCGTGGCCTTGCGGAACGCCATGGCGATCGGTCGGCGGCCGGCATGGGCCGCCGGACTCCTCCCTCTGGTCTCGTGGGGCTATGCGATTCGTTCGGAGCCGCTGTAGATCGCTTCGATGCGGAGCACGGCCGCGGCATGCCCGGGGTGATTCGTCGGGTTCCAGCCCTTCATGTGATCGAAGAACGGCCCGGCGGTGTGGCGCTCGAGAGCTCCCTTCACTTGGTACGGCGTCCCGCCGTCGTCGCGAAACAGGAGCGCGCCTGCCGACCCTGAGAGCAGGTTGGCTCGCGTCTTGTCGAAGTGGTTGTCGGCGATGAGCAGCGTCTCGTCGTCGAACCGACCGACGCACGTGACGTAGATGCTGTTCGGGATCCCGTCCTTGGAGACGGTGGTGAGGATCGCCGGGCCGTCCCGTCGATCCCATGCGTTGCGTACCGTCTCGGGCATGGCAGCCATGAAGCCTCCTTCCGTGAGTTCACGAGGGGAGCGACGAGCCGCCGATCGGCGCGCCGCCCGCGAAGGATACGCGACGCGGGGAACTCCGTCCCGGTCGGGGAGCGTTCGCATCGGTCCAAGGACTGGGCGATTTGTGGATGTGGAGGTATCCTTTGGGTCATGAGCCGGACGATTCGCCTCTTCTTCCTCTGCGTTGCAGCTGCGGGCGTCCTCTGCACCTCCGGGTGCTTCGCGCCGAAGGTCGCACTGATCGCGCTGTTCACGCTCGATCCCGCGTTCGGCGAGAGTCCGCTCGTCGTCCGATTCGACGCATCGGCTTCGCTCGATCCGGATGGCGCCATCGTCCGCTACGAGTGGTCGTTCGGCGACGGCGCCGCGGGGATGGGTCGATCGGCGGTGCACACGTACATCGCCGAAGAACCGACCACCTTCACGATTCTCCTGACCGTGATCGACAACGTCGGGAACAAGGCGAGCGCCACGAAGACGGTTGCCGTCGCGCCTTCTCCTGCGCCGGCGGACGAGGCGCGGATCGAATTCGTATGGCCGTTCCATTTCGATGCCGACGGCGATGACGCGGTGAACCTGAACGACGAGTACTTCACGCTGGAGAACACGGGGACCGCCCCGGTCGACCTCGGCGGATGGACGGTGTCGAACGAACGTGGGGCGACGTTCCGCTTTCCTGCCGGGACCGTTCTCGAGGTCGGAGGGGTTGTCTTCGTGCACAGCGGTGCGGGAGCGAACGCGGGCAACGTCCTGTACTGGGATGCCGACGGCCCCGTCTGGAACAACGAGAGCGACATCGCCGTCCTGCGAGATCCGACCGGGCTGATCGTTGACCTCTACGCCTACGTCGACTGCTAGCCTCCCGCAGCTGAGATTCGGAGTCGCCTCCCTTGATCGAGCGAAGGACAGGGGGTATCCTCGTGGGGTTTGCGGCGCAAACCGATCTGCAGTGTCAACAAGGAGAGCGAATGATGACGAGAATCGATCGATTGAACGACGTTGAGCTTCGTGCCATGCGAGCTACCGTGCGGGACGGCATTGCTGAGATGCTCCTTGGGGGGCTGCTTCTGGTACTCGGAGTCCTCAATCTGATCGGTACGCCGTTTGGGGCGCTGGCCATCTTGCTTGTGTTCGGGCTCGCCCCTCTCGGGAACTGGCTGAAGCGACGGTACGTCCATCCACGGATCGGATATGCCAAGAGACTCCAGAGCCAGCAACCGATTCGCCGCACGATGATTGCCGTCATCACCGCACTCCTCGTCCTCGTCGGGACCCTCCTCGTCCTCGCATGGAGCTTCGGACGTCCGGTTGGTGGGGGCCTCTTGGTGAGCCACGCCGTGCCGGCGCTCTGGGGGTGCATCATGGCGATCGGTCCGTCGATCGTCGCGCGGCGGTGCCGATTGGTTCGCTGGTATGTCGTTGCGGCACTCTTCGCGATCGGAGGGATCCTTCTTCCGATCCTCGGGGTCGCCACCGGGTATGATGCGATTTCGCTCGAGTCGGCGAGTGTCGGCGGACTGGCGCTGCTCTACGGGATCGGGCTGTTCGTGACGTTCGTCAGGACGCACGCTGTCGAAGAGGTCTCCGATGCCGCGGTGTAGCGACGCGATGGGCTTCGACGAAGCGCTCCTGGTGGCGACGACGCTCTCCGGCCTCGACCGGACGGTCCACGAGCCGGCACGACTGGCGATCCTCTCGGTGCTTCGGGGATTTGAAAGTGCGGACTTCCTCTTCTTGCTGCATCAGACGGGACTGACGCGGGGGAACCTCTCCTCGCACCTCAGCAAGCTGGAAACGGCGGGATACGTCGAGATCCGCAAGGAGTTCGTCGACAAGATCCCTCGGACGCTCCTGTCGTTGACTGAACCGGGGCGATCGGCGCTCGAGGCGTACCGGCGGAGCATGGCGGAGATTCTGACGGACCTCGAGTGAGGGGCGCCGTCGAAGCGGGACATCGTTCCATCCGCGGTCGACCGCTAGGCCTGTGGCGCGAGATCGGGAACCCCGTCGCGGTCGAGATCGACGATGGCTGCGAGGCCGCCGAGGGACGTCTCCTTGTACCGACTGCGCAGATCGAGACCGGTCTGGTGCATGACCTCGAGCGTTGCGTCGAACGAAACCCGATCCCGCCCACCGGAGATCATCGCGAGGTTCGCGGCGTTCAGCGCCGAGGTCGCACCGGCGGCGTTGCGCTCGATGCACGGGATCTGGACGAGCCCGGCGACGGGATCGCAGGTCAGCCCGAGGAAGTGCTCTAGTGCCGTCTCGGCGGCACGATCGACTTGATCGGCGGGCGAACCGCCGAGAAGGTGACAGACCGCGGCGGCGGCCATCGCGCTGGCGACGCCGATCTCCCCTTGACAGCCGACGAGCGCGCCGGCGATCGAGGCTTTGGCGATGGCGAGTCCACCGATGACCCCGGCGACGAGGAGCGCGTCGAGGATCCGATCGTCCGGCAGGTCGAGCGCCTCCTGCGTCACACGGAGGCAGGCCGGCAGTACGCCGGCCGAGCCGCAGGTCGGCGCGGTGACGACGGTTCCTCCATCTGCATTCTCTTCGGCGACCGCGATCGCGTAGATGGAGGCGCGGGTACTCGCGGCGGAGACGACGCCCGGCGTGCCGTGCATCTCTTCGAACCGGGCGAGCAGCGCGGCGGCTCGTCGCTCGACACCGAGCGGGCCGGGAAGGATCCCGGACGCGTGGAGTCCTCGATCGATCGACTCCATCATCAGCCGCCAGACCGAGGCTGCATGGTCGAGAACGCGCTCGCGCGGATGTCCGTGAACCGCCGCTTCCATCGTCAGGGCGTACTCGATGAGCGACTGTCCCCGGCGTTCGCAGGCCCGAACGATGTCCCGGGCGGCGACCGGCTCCGCTGTTGGAACCTGCGTCGTTACGTCGAGTCCTGCGGCGTCCGCGATTGCGCCCCCGCCGACCGAACAGACCACCGACGACAACAGGACCCGGCCGCCGTGGTCGAGGAGCGCGAAGCGCATCGTGTTCGGGTGGGGTCCAGGCGGCATCTCGGTGTCGAACCGGACATCGACCTCGGGATGGAAGACGACACCGTAGGTCGGCAGCAGCAGGACGCCGGTCGAGGCGATCTCCTCGTAGATCGATCGCAGCGATCGGTCCGCGACAGCCTCCGGGCCGTACCCGGCGAGACCGGCAACGACGGCCAGGTCGCTCAAGTGACCGCGGCCGGTATGGGCGAGGCTTCCGTAGAACGTCACCTCGACCCGCTCGCCCGGCTGCGGATCGGTTCGACGTGCGAGGTCATCACGGAATCGCATCCCGGCGCGCATCGGTCCGAGCGTATGGGAGGAACTCGGGCCGACGGCCGGCTTCAACACGTCGACTACGCTCGGCAAGGGGATAGGCTGCACTGCGTCCATGGTGCGACTATCGAGGACGGCTGTGGCGAGATCAACTGCAACGCCGTTGTGAGATGCGTCGCCGGGGCGTCGCCCGGCGTGCGCTTTCGATCGCAGCTGTTGCGTCGGAACCCGCGTCCCGAAGCATCGTAGCCTTCCGTTGTGATGCGTATCTCTTGACAGATCCGATGAGCGGCCCTATGATCCGTCCGACATGCCAAGGGCGACGGATCGAGACGCGAGACCGCTTCCGAGCCGGACCCTGGCTGCCTTTTACTTCTATTTCTGGTGCTGACTTCCCTGATCCGATCTAGCATTTCGTAGGTCGAAAGGGGAAGTCAAAGAGGACTACAGGCAAACGCCTGTGGTCTTTTCTTTTGGGTTCGGACGCCGCCGAGAGGCGGTCGAGGCGAGGAGGAAGGAGCCGACATGAGGTGCTACGCGATCCGCGGGGCCGTCCCGGTCGTGCGCAACGGCGCACGGGAGATCGTCGATGCGACCCGCGAGTTGCTCGAGCGGATGGTCGAGGAGAACGGAATCGATCCGGAAGACATCGTCTCCGTGACGTTCTCCGCGACGGAGGATCTGGACGCGATCCCACCGGCTCGGGCTGCGCGCGACATCGGCTGGATCCATACGCCGCTCCTCTGTGTGCGCGAGATGGCCACCCAGGGGACGATGGCGCGCGTCGTACGCGTGATGATGTACGTGAACGGGGATCGAGCGCTCACCGATGTTCGGCACATCTACCTCGGAGCGGCACAGGCCCTGCGGCCGGATCTCGTCGGGGCGGAGCTGGCGAAATGAATCGCGTGGCGTATCAAGGAGTCGCCGGCGCGTACAGCGAAGAGGCGATTCGCGAGTACTTCGGATCCGAAACGGACGCGGTGTCGTGCGAGTCGTTCGGCGACGTGTTCTCGTCGGTCGAGCGGTGCGACTGCGCATTCGGGATGCTCCCGATCGAGAACTCGATCGCGGGGTCGGTGAACTGGTCGTACGAGTTGCTGATGGAGCACGACCTCCGAATCCACGCCGAGGTGATCCACCGCGTCCGCCATCTGTTGCTCGGCGCTCCCGGGACGGCGCTCGCCGATATCCGGGTTGTCCGCTCGCATCCGCAGGCGCTCGCGCAGTGCTCACGCTACCTGATGCGTCGTGGGCTCGACGTAGAGCCGGCCGAGGACACGGCCGGCGCGGCACACGATCTCCTCGAGCGCCCGGAGCCCGGCGTTGGGGTCATCGCGGGGCGGGGCGCCGCAGAGCTGACGGGGCTTGAGATACTCGACCGGGCGATCGAGGACACGCCCTCGAACTACACGCGGTTCTTCGTCCTGTCGCTTCACGACGCGCCGCGCGCCCAGCGGAACAAGACGTCGATTGTATTCACGACACCGCACCGTCCCGGGGCGCTGTACGACTGCCTCGGCGAGTTCGCGTCTCGCAGCGTCTCCCTATGCAAGATCGAGTCGCGCCCGCGGGCCAACCGCCCGTGGCAATACATCTTCTACCTCGACTTCGAAGGACATTGTCAGGATCCGGAGTGCGAAGCGGCGATGGTCGGACTGCTGCGCCGCTCGTCGTTCGTCAAGATGCTCGGCTCGTACCCGGCGGCGACCACCCCGGTCGACGAGCCGGGCGCCGCCTTGGAGCGTGCATCGTGATCGTCATCATCAGGCCGGACGCGACTCCGGCACAGCTGACCAACGTTGTAGCTCTGATCGAGCAGATGGGATGTCAGGCGCACATCTCGCGCGGCGAGCGGCGGACGCTCGTCGGGATCATCGGCAACGGACGGCCGTTCGATGTCGAGCGGATCGAGCGGATGCCGGGCGTCGAGAAGACGATGCCGGTGACGCGGCCGTTCAAGCGCGCCAGTCGGGAGTTCCACCCGGACAACAGCGTCGTTGCGGTCGGCGATGTCGTCGTCGGCGGGAGCGAGATCACCGTCATCGCCGGACCGTGCGCGGTCGAGACCGAGGAGCAGATGTCGGCGATCGGCCGTGCGGTCGCGGAAAGCGGTGCGCAGATGCTCCGCGGCGGTGCGTACAAGCCGCGGACCTCGCCGTACTCCTTCCAGGGGCTCGGCGAGGAGGGGCTGAAGATCCTCGCACGCGTCCGTGACGAGACCGGGCTGCCGATCGTCACCGAGGTGATCCAGCCGGACCTGGTTCCGCTCGTCACGCGCTACGCCGACGTCCTCCAGATCGGTGCACGCAACATGCAGAACTTCGCGCTGCTGCACGCCGTCGGGCAAGCGCACCGGCCGGTCCTGCTGAAGCGGGGGATGATGTCGACGGTCGAGGAACTGCTGATGGCCGCCGAGTACATCCTCAGTCACGGCAACGACCGAGTGATCCTGTGCGAGCGGGGCATCCGGACGTTCGAGACCTACACCCGCAACACGCTCGACATCAACGCAGTGCCGCTGCTGAAGCAGCTCACGCACCTGCCGGTCATTGTCGACCCGAGTCACGGAACCGGGATGCGAGACCTGGTCGAGCCGGTGTCTCGCGCCGCCATCGCCGCCGGAGCCGACGGCCTGATCGTCGAGGTGCACCACCGGCCGGACGAGGCGCTCTCCGACGGGAACCAGTCGCTCCTCCCGGAGCAGTTCGTCGAGCTGTGCGCCTCGGTCGGCGCGATTGCTGCGGCGGTCGGGAGGCTGATGTGAAGCGGCTCGCCGACTGCCGGACGGTCGTCGCGGGCCTCGGGCTGATGGGAGGCTCACTCGCCGGGGCGCTTCGAGGGCGGTGCCGAACGGTCGTCGGCGTCGCGCGTAGGGAAGCGACGATCGAGCGGGCGCAGCGGCTCGATCTGATTGACGACGGGACGACCGACGCGGAGGTGGCCTTTCGTGACGCGGATATCGTCGTGCTCGCCACCCCGGTCCGGACGATCGTCTCGCAACTCCGATCGTTCGGGCCGGCGATGCCGCCCGGCTGCCTCGTCCTCGACCTCGGGAGCACGAAGGCCGACGTCCTCGCGGCGATGGAGCGACTGCCCGACGGCGTCGAGCCGCTCGGTGCCCACCCGATGTGCGGCAAGGAGACCAGCGGCGTTGACGAGGCCGATCTCGACCTGTACGGCGGATGCACGTTCATCCTCTGTCCGCTCGAGCGGACGTCGAACGCCGCCCTCGCGCTCGGCCGGGAGCTGGTCGAGGCGGTCGGGGCCGAGCCGCTCGTCCTCGACGGAGCGCGGCAGGACCGGCTCGTCGCCACGCTCTCCCATTTGCCGTACTTGCTCGCCTGCGCCCTCGTGCAGACGGCCGACGCAACGACGTCTGCCGACCCCGCGGCGTGGACGATCGTCGCGGGTGGGTATCGGGATACGAGCCGCGTGGCGGGGTGCGACGTGCGGATGATGCTCGACATCCTCGGGACGAATCGCGAAGCGGTCCTTCGGTCGGCCGCCGTCTTCCGCGAGCGATTCGACCGGCTCGTCGAGCTGATCGGGGCGGGCGCGGAGGAGGAGTTGGAGGCCGCCCTGACCGGATGTCGCGACGAGCGAAGGAGGATGTTCCCGTGAACCGAACCGTCGAACCGCTCCGCGCTCCGCTTCGTGGCACGATCGGCGTACCGGGCGACAAGTCGATCTCCCATCGCACGCTTCTCCTCGCGGCAATCGCCGACGGAGAGAGCCGGATCGAGGGGCTCCTCCGCTCACACGACGTGAAGGCAACACGAGGCTGCCTGGCGGCGCTCGGGGTCGACATCGCAGAAGCAGGGGACGCGGTTGCCGTGCGTGGAGCCGGCGTACGCGGCCTGCGGCGGCCGGCGTCGCCGCTCGACTGCGTCCGGTCCGGCACGACGATGCGCCTGCTCGCCGGCCTGCTCGCCGGCCGGCCGTTCGCCAGCCTGCTGAGCGGCGATTCGCAGCTCCTCGGGCGGCCGATGGCGCGTGTCGTCGACCCGCTGACTCGGATGGGGGCACGGATCGAACTCGAGGACGGTTGCGGGCCGCTGTTGATCCACGGGACGGCGCTGCATGGCGCCGTCCACCGTCTGCCGATTGCGAGTGCCCAGGTGAAGAGCGCACTGCTTCTGGCGGGGCTCACCGCCGAAGGTCCGACGACGGTGACCGAGCCCGGACCGTCTCGCGATCACACGGAACGGATGCTCGGCGCGATGGGCGCCGGCGTGTCGATCGACGGGCGGACGATCCGGATCGAGCCGGCGAGCCGGCTCGACGCGATCGACACCGCGGTTCCGGGCGATCCGAGCTCCGCCGCCTTCTGGCTGGTCGCCGGGACGATCGTTCCCGGTTCTCGACTGACGATCTCCGGCGTCGGCATCAATCCGACGCGGACCGGACTGATCGATGTCCTTCGAGCGATGGGCGCATCGATCGGGATCGAGGGCGAGCGCCAAGTCGCCAACGAGCCGGTCGCCGACTTGACGGTCGAGGCGTGCGACCTGCATGGGGTAACGGTCGAGGGCGAGACGGTGGTTCGAATGATCGACGAGTTTCCCGTTCTCGCCGTCGCGGCGACCCAGGCGGACGGGGAGACCGTCATCCGGAACGCCGGGGAGTTGCGGCGGAAGGAATCGGATCGGATTGGCGCGGTCGTCGCGGCCCTCCGCCGGCTCGGGGCGCGGATCGAAGAACACCGCGACGGGTTCGTCGTCGAGGGAGCGACGCCGCTGCGCGGCGGGTCGGTCGACGGCTGCGAAGATCACCGGTTGGTGATGGCGCTGGCGGTCGCCGCGATGGTCGCCGACGGGCCGGTGACGATCGAAGGGGCCGAGCGGGCGGAAGACTCGTATCCCGGGTTCTTCGAGGAGATGGCGCAGGGGAGGAGGGTGACGTGATCGACTCGCGGACGCAGATGGTGGGAGTGATCAGCTGGCCGGTGGAGCACAGTCTGTCGCCGGTGATGCACAACGCCGCCTTCGAGGCGCTCGGAATGAACTGGCGGTACGTGCCGTTTCCGGTCGTCCCCGGCGCGGCGGCCGACGCCGCGCGTGGATTGATTCCGCTTGGGTTCCGGGGCGCGAACGTGACGGTTCCGCACAAGCGGGACGTTGCGGACGGGGTCGATCGCCTGAGCGCCGAGGCGGAAGCGATCGGGGCGATCAACACGCTCTGTGTCGAGGGTGCGCGCGGGTCGGAGCGAACCGTGATCGGGCACAACACCGATTTGGCCGGATTTCTCGACGGACTCGAACGGGCCGGGTTCGAGCCGGCCGGCAAGCGGATGGTGATCGTCGGTGCCGGCGGCGTGGCGCGGGCGGCGGTCCACGGACTGCTCCATGCCGGAGCGTGTGGCGTCACGGTGTTGGCGCGGACCCGCGAGAAGGCGGAACGGCTGACGTCCGATCTCGACGACGGCAGCGGGCGGCTGGTCGCCGAGCGGCTGGATGACGAGGCGATCGTCGAGGCCGCCGGTCGCAGTGCGCTCATCGTCAACACGACGCCGGTCGGCATGTGGCCCGAGACGGAGCAGTCGATCTGGCCCGATGAGAGGCCGTTCCCGAATCACGCGATCGCGTACGACCTCGTCTACATCCCGCGGCGGACCAAGTTCCTTCGACAGGCGGCGGCGGCCGGGGCGCGGTGCATCGAAGGGCTCAGGATGTTCGTGGTCCAGGGGGCGAAGTCGTTCGAGTTGTGGACCGGCCGCGAGCCGTCGATCGACGTGATGACGCGCGCCTGCGAGGCGGCGCTCGGAGGCGATGGCACATGAGGTTCTTGACCGCAGGCGAATCGCACGGGCCGTGTCTGACGGCGATCGTCGAAGGGCTGCCGGCCGGCCTGAAGATCGACGTCGAGGCGATCGATCGCGAGCTGGCGCGACGCCAGAGCGGCTACGGCCGCGGTGGGCGGATGGCGATCGAGGCCGATCGCGTCGAGGTTCTCGGCGGCGTTCTCGACGGCCGAACGATCGGCGCCCCGGTCGCATTGAGGATCGACAACCGGGACTGGGCCAACTGGAAGGACCGCTGGGTCGCGGGGAACCTCGAACCGCTGTCCGTTCCGCGCCCCGGCCACGCCGACTACGCCGGAATGGCGAAGTACGCCCTCGACGACGCCCGCCCGGTGCTCGAGCGGGCAAGTGCACGTGAGACGGCCGCTCGCACGGCGGTGGGCGCGATTGCGAGGGGATTGCTGGCCCGATTCGGCGTGCGGATCACCAGCTACGTCGAGGCGATCGGTGAGGTGGAGGCGGCGATTCCGGATGGCCCGGCCGATGCGCTTCACGACCGGGCCGAGCGGAGCGTGGTTCGCTGCCCGGACGGTGAAGCCGAGCGGCGGATGACCGCGGCGATCGATGCGGCCCGGGCGTCCGGCGACTCGCTCGGCGGGCGGTTCGCCGTCATCGCCGTGGGCGTCCCGATCGGGCTCGGATCGTACGTCCAATGGGATCGGCGGCTCGATGCCCGGCTGGCCGCGGCCATGCTATCGATCCCCGCGATCAAGGGCGTCGAGATCGGACCGGCGTTTGCGAACGCCGGGCGCCCGGGGACGGCGGTTCACGATCCGTTCATCGCCGGTCCGGACGGAGAGCCGATGCGGGGATCGAACCGCGCCGGCGGCATCGAGGGTGGGGTGTCGAACGGGGAGGCGATCGTCGTCCGGGCGGCGATGAAGCCGATCCCGACGACGGTCTCACCGCAGCACTCGATCGACCTTCGATCGGGCGAGGCGGCCGTCACGCAGTACCAGCGGTCCGATGTCTGCGCGGTGCCTGCTGCGACGATTGTCGGGGAGGCGATGGTTGCCTGGACGCTGGCCGTTGCACTGCGCGAGAAGCTTGGCGGCGACTCGGTCGAGGAGATGGCGGCGCATGGGAAGGCGTGGGGTCTCGATGCAGGGTGAAAACGTCGTGTTGACGGGGTTCCCGGGGACGGGCAAGTCGACGATCGGACGGCAGTTGGCCGACCGTCTGGGGCGGCCGTTTGTCGACGTCGATGCCGAGATCGCGGCACGAGCCGGCTGTGGGGTCCGGGAAATCTTCGCCGACCGAGGAGAGGCGGCGTTCCGTGCGCTCGAGCGCGAGGTCTGTTGCGCGGTCGCTCGACGGGCCGGCACGGTGATCTCCACCGGCGGCGGTGCACTCATCGACCCGGCGAACCGGGACGCGCTGTCGGCGACGGGGCACGTCATCTGCCTGACGTGCGAACCCGAAGAGATTCTCCGACGACTCGACAGCGACGGGCATCGGCCGCTGCTCGGGGCGACGCGCAACGATCGTCGGCAGCGGATCGGGGCGCTGCTTGCCGACCGGGCGGAGGCGTACGCGGCGCTACCGCATCATGTGGACACGACCGAGCGGGCCGAGGCGGAGATCGTCGACGCGATCGTCGATCTACTGGGCGAGATCGTCCTGCCGGTTCGGCACGGGAGTGGATCGTACGGCGTCCGGATCGGGCTGGGCGGGTTGGAGCGGCTCGGGGACGCGATGCGATCGGCGGGGATCGAACGATCGGCGGCGATCGCCCTCGTCAGCAATCCGACGGTGCAGGGTCACCACGGTGCAGCTGCGCTCGCATCGCTTCGTGCTGCAGGCTACCGGCCCGAACTCCTCCTCGTTCCGGACGGCGAGCCTGCCAAGCGGCTGACGACGGTCGAAACGCTGTATGACGGATTGGTCGACATCGGACTCGATCGGCGGGGTGTCGTCGTCGGTCTCGGCGGCGGGGTGACGACCGATATCGCGGGGTTCGCCGCGGCGACGTTCCTGCGCGGCGTGCGGCTCGTTCTCGTCCCGACATCGCTTCTGGCGATGATCGATGCCTCCGTCGGCGGCAAGACCGGCGTCGACCTGCCGCAGGGGAAGAACCTCGTCGGAGCGTTCTGGCAGCCGGAGCTGGTCGTGATCGATCCGCGACTCCTTCGAACCCTGCCCGAGGTCGAGCTCCGGTCCGGCTTGGCGGAGGCGATCAAGCACGGCCTCCTCGCCGACCCGAAGCTGTTCGGGGAGCTGTCGAACGGGATCCACGGCTTCGGCGGCTGGTGGAAGACGGGGGCCGTGGAGCGACTGGCCCGGGCGGTTCGTGTCAAGATCGCGGTTGTCGAGGAAGATCCATGCGAGTATGGGCGTCGAGCGACGCTGAACCTCGGCCACACGCTCGGCCATGCGATCGAAGTGTGCAGCGGCTACGTCGTCCGCCATGGCGAGGCGGTGGCGATCGGTCTGGTCGCGGCCGCGCGGCTCGCCGCGACCTTGGGCGAACGATCGATCGTCGATGAGGTCGAGTCGGCGCTGACTCGCTGGGGATTGCCGACGCGCTGCCCGGAGGCCGGAGTCGATCGCTTGATCGAGGCGATGGCGCTCGACAAGAAGCGAAGCGCGGCCGGTCTGCGGTGGGTCCTCCCCCGCGCGATCGGCGACGTCACGCTCGTCGACGGCGTGCCGGAGATGACGATCCGGCGGGTGCTGGCTGAGATGGGAGCGTAGAGCACGCCATGAACGGAACGAACGACACAGATCTCAAACGCATACTCGTGCTGCACGGCCCGAACCTGAACCTGCTCGGCCGCCGCGAGCCGGACGTGTACGGCCGGACGACGCTGACCGAGATCGACGCCGGCTTGCGCAGCGCAAGCGAAGCCGCGGGCGCCGAGGTTCGCTCGGTGCAGTCGAATCACGAGGGTGCCCTGATCGACGCGATCCACGAGGCGGCGTCGTGGGCCGACGGCCTGCTGATCAACCCGGCCGGCTACACCCACACCTCCGTTGCGCTACGTGACGCGATCGCCGGGGTCGGCTTGCCGACCGTGGAGGTCCACCTGACGAACATCCACGCTCGGGAGCCGTTCCGGCGCGACTCGCTGATTTCACCGGTCTGCGTCGGTCAGGTCGCAGGGTTCGGCGCGGCGAGCTACCGACTCGGCTTGGCGGCCCTGCTCGAGCATCTTCGCGGGGGGAGCGGATGATCCCGTCGGCGAGGCTCGCGGCGGTACCCGAGTACCCGTTCGCGCGGTGGGCGGTGCACTGCCGTAGGGCCGTCGAGCGGGGCGTCGATCTGATCCGGCTCGATGTCGGGAACCCGGATCTTCCGCCGCCGCCCGCGGTCCTCGGCGCAGCGTGCGAAGCGATCCGGTCGCCGGCGACGCACGGCTATCCGGGCTACCGCGGGTCATCGGAGCTGCGAGAAGCAATCTGCGCAAGGTACGAGCGCCGGTTCGGTCTCTCACTCGACCCGGAGCGGGAGGTCGCCTGTCTTCTCGGGTCGAAGGAGGGGATCGTCCACCTGCAGCAGGCGATCCTCGACCCGGCCGATCCGGTTCTACTGCCGGATCCCGGCTACACGCCGTACGCGGACGGGGCGGCGCTGTCGGGGGCGACGATCGTGCGATTCCCTCTCCGGGCGACCGATGGGTACCTCCCGGACTTCGACCGGATTCCACCGGAGATCGCGGGACGGGCGAAGGCGATCTGGCTGAACTACCCGAACAACCCGACCGGGGCGGTCGCCGGCCTACAGGCGTTCGCCGACGCGGTCGACTTCGCCCGACGCCACGACCTGCTCCTCTGCCACGATGCACCGTACGCGGAGATCCGGCACGATGGAGAGGCGCCGGCGAGCGTTCTTCAGGTTCCCGGAGCGGACGATGTGGCGATCGAGTTCAACTCGCTGTCGAAGACGTTCAACATGGCCGGCTGGCGAATCGGCTACGCCGCCGGAAACCCCGGGGCGATCGAGCTGCTCCGGCGGATCAAGTCGAACGTCGATTCGGGGATGTTCCTCCCGCTTCAGCGAGCCGCAGCGGCGGCCCTGGCGATCGATGACGCGTGGGTCGACGAGCGGAACTCCGTCTATCGCGATCGACTTCGTCTCCTGGCCGAGGCGTGCACCGCGGCCGGACTCGCGGCCGACAGTCCTCCGGCGACGCACTACCTGTGGGTTCGGCTCCCCGAGGGACGGGAGTCGGAGCCGTTCGCCCTCAGCCTCCTCGACGAAGTCGGCATCGCCGTTGCGCCGGGGAGCTTCTTCGGCCCCGCCGGCGAGGGGTTCGTCCGGTTCTCCGTGACCGCCTCGACCGACCGGATCCGCGAAGCCGCCGACCGGATTGCCGCCGCACCGCGGCTGGACAGGGCGACCGTCCGTCCGCGAGAATAGGCTGTTCGTTCGAAACGGATGAGATCCGGACGGGCGGAACCGCCCGCACCATCTGCCAAGGAGGCACCATGACCCTGCTGCTGGCAAGAGACGACGTGGCTCGCGTGCTCGCGATGTCGGACTGCATCGATGCGGTGGAGCGCGCGTTCGGCGAGCTCGCGGAGGGAACCGCCGAGCTTCCACTGCGGATCGGAATTCGGCCGCCGGGCGGCATCTCGCTGTACATGCCGGCATACCTGAAGGGGCTCGGGGCGCTCGCCTGCAAGGTCGTGACGGTCTACAAGGACAACCCGGCGAAGCATGGGATCCCGACGACGATGGGAAAGGTACTGCTGCAGGATCCCGAGACGGGCGACGTCATCTGCATCATGGATGGGGGATACCTGACGGCGATGCGGACGGGTGCGGTATCCGGCGTCGCGACGAAACACCTCGCTCGGGAAGCGGACGGCCAGGTCGCCGGGATCTTCGGTGCCGGTGTTCAGGCGCGGATGCAGCTTCGGGCGGTCGCCGCCGTGCGGAGGCTCGGCCGTGCCGTCGTCTACGATCCGGTCGACAAGGCGGCCTCCGCCTTCATCGAGGATCTGAGCGGAGATCTCGGGTTCGAAATCGAACGGGTTACCTCGCCGGATGAGCTGCTCGAGGCCTCCGACATTCTCTGTGCCGCAACATCCTCGCAGACGCCGTTGTTCGATGGGGCGGCGGTGCGGCCGGGGACACACATCAACGGGATTGGCAGCCATACGCCGACTGCGCGGGAGCTCGACACGACGATCGTGAAACGATCGAAGGTCGTCGCCGACCTGACCGAGGCCTGCCTGAGCGAGGCGGGCGACTTGATGATCCCGATCGAAGAGGGCGCGATCGGGGCCGACCACATCCACGCCGACCTCGGCGAGCTCGTCCTTCGCCGGAAGCCGGGTCGCGGCGACGATGAAGAAATCACGCTGTTCAAGTCGGTCGGCCTGGCAGTCCAGGACGCGGCGACGGCGAAGCTCGTGTACGACAAGGCGGTCGAGGCGGGGATCGGGACCGAGATCGAGTTGTAGACGGGTTCCGGGCGTTCACGCCCGGAGTGCCGCGGGTTGCCTCGATCGCGCGATCCGGAGATGCTGAGGGGCGCGTGGGAGTGCGTGGACAACCCGGGAAGTGATGAACATGCTCCGCATCCTCGGCATCGCGATGGCGATTCTCGCCCTGGGCGCGGCCATCGTCGTTCTTGACGTCGTACGCGATCCGCTTCCTGATCACGACGGGGACGCATGGGTCGAAGGGCTGGACGCACCGGTTGAGATCCTCCGCGACGAGCGCGGGGTACCCCACATCTACGCGGCGAACCTGCACGACCTCTTCTTCGCGCAGGGCTACGTGCAGGCGCAGGACCGCTGGTGGCAGATGGAGTTCTGGAGATACACCGCGAGCGGCCGCCTGTGCGAGCTGGTCGGGCGAAGCGACGCGGCGCTGCGGGCGGACCTGTTCCTGAGGACGCTCGGGTGGCGGCGGGTCGCGGAGGCCGAGGCGGCCGCGCTCGACGGGGACGCCAAGGTGTGGCTCGATGCATTCTGCGACGGGGTGAACGCCTACATCGGAGGGCGTTCTCCGAGCGGGCTGGCGCTCGAGTATCGCGTGCTCGGACTCACCGGGATCGACTTCGACATCGCGCCGTGGACGCCGGTCGACACCCTGGTCTTCGCCAAGTTGATGGCGTGGGACATGGGGCTGGAGGAGAGCGTGGATGTCCTGCGCGCCGCGTTGTGCGAGCGGATCGGTCCGGAGATGACCGATGCGTGGCTAACGCCGCCGTGGCCGTACGACGAGAAACCGACGATCGTGTCGCCGCAGGACCTTCCGGAGGCGCCCTTCACGCCGACCGAATCGTCCGCACGGACGCCCGCGGTGGTCGGTGCGGAGTCGTTCCGCGACCAGGCGTGGGATGCCATCGGCGCTGCGATCGGAAGCGGGCCGGGTGGCGGGACGAACGCGTGGGTCGTCTCCGGTGAGTGGACCGCGAGCGGTCGGCCGCTACTGGCGAACGATACGCACCTCGGGATCCAGCTGCCGACGGTCTGGTACGAGATCGGACTGCATTGCGCCGCCGGCGACGATCCGGCGTTCGACGTCGTCGGCTTCGCCTTCCCCGCGTCGCTCGGTGTCGTCGTCGGGCACAACGGGCGGATCGCCTGGGGAATCTCCAACGCCTTTCCCGACGTGCACGACGCCTACCGGAT
>Ga0272443_10003536_pt1 | contig 18286 bp, 13 predicted proteins | sample SSMAcet12_FD_193581 | JGI IMG/M metagenome (GOLD analysis project Ga0272443, IMG submission 193581) | Marine sediment archaeal communities from Little Sippewissett salt marsh, Falmouth, MA, United States - SSM-Acet-12 | ecosystem: Environmental > Aquatic > Marine > Wetlands > Sediment ... | reverse complement strand
GGACGTCGTGGAGGTCGGCTGCATCGGGCTTTGTTCGGCCGAGCCTCTGCTCGACGTGCAGTTGCCGGACCGGCCGCGCGTTTCGTTCGAGCACGTCACGGCTGACAAGGTGGCGGGCATTCTCGACGCGATGTTGGAAGGGCGGGTTCCGGCTGACCACGTACTGGGCCAGTTCCGCTACACGAACCGGGAAGCGTGGGAGAACGTGCCGTTCCTGGACGAGCATCCGTTTTTCGGGCCGCAGCGGCGGCGCGTGCTGGCCAACTGCGGGGTCATCGACCCGTCGAGCATCGAGGAATACATCGTGCGCGGCGGGTATCGCGCGTTCGCCCGCGCGATCACGACGCGGACGCGGGAGGAGCTGTGCGGGCTCATCGAGCGCAGCGGGTTGCGCGGGCGGGGGGGCGGCGGGTTCCCGACGGGTACGAAATGGAAGTTCGCTCTGGCGGCTGAGAGCGGCCAGAAGTATCTCGTCTGCAACGCCGACGAGGGGGACCCCGGCGCGTTCATGGATCGGGCGGTCATCGAGGGCGACCCGCACCGTCTGGTCGAGGGGATGGCCATCGCGGCTTACGCGATCGGAGCGCAGAAGGCCTACGTGTATATCCGGGCGGAGTATCCCCTGGCGATCGCGCGGCTGGCGCACGCGATCGAACAGGCGGAGGCGTACGGGCTGCTCGGCGCGAACATCGTCAACAGCGGGTTCGATCTGCGGATCGTGATCAAGAAGGGGGCGGGCGCGTTCGTGTGCGGCGAGGAGACGGCGCTGCTGCACAGCATCGAAGGGCGTCGCGGGATGCCGCGTCCGCGTCCGCCGTTCCCGGCGGTTCGCGGGCTGTTCGGCAAGCCGACGGTTATCAACAACGTCGAGACGCTGGCCAACGTGCCGGAGATCGTCGCGCGGGGGGCCGACTGGTTCAGCGCGATCGGGACGGAGGGCAGCAAGGGCACGAAGGTCTTCGCGCTGTCGGGCAACGTGCAGCGCACGGGGCTCGTCGAGGTGGCGATGGGCACGACGGTCCGCGCGATCATTTTCGATATCGGGGGCGGCGTGCCCGGGGGCAAGGCGTACAAGGCCGCCCAGATCGGAGGGCCGTCCGGCGGGTGCATCCCGACCGAGCACCTCGACATCCAGGTCGATTACGAGTCGCTCAAAACGGTCGGCGCGATGATGGGGTCCGGCGGGCTGGTCGTCATGGACGAGGACACGTGCATGGTGGACGTGGCCAAGTTCTTCATGGATTTCATTCAGCGGGAGAGCTGCGGCAAGTGCGTGCCCTGTCGCGAGGGGACGCGGCGGATGCTCGAGGTGCTTGTCAGCCTGTCCCGGGCTCGGCGGAACGAAACGCAGATCGAGGCGCTCGAACGGTTCCGCAGCGTGATGTACCTGACGAGGCTGGCGGAGGTGATCCAGGATACGAGCTTGTGCGGGCTGGGCCAGTCGGCGCCGAACCCTGTTTTGAGCACGCTGCGGTGGTTCCGCGACGAGTACGACGCGCACCTGTATGACCGCAAGTGTCCGGCGGGCGTGTGCAAAGAGCTTCTGACGTACACGATCGACACGGAGAAGTGCAAAGGGTGCACGCTGTGCGTCAAAAAGTGCCCGGCCGACGCGATCGTGGGGTCACCCAAAAACCCGCATTACATCGTCGGCGACAAGTGCATCGGGTGCGGGACGTGCGTGGATGTGTGCCGGTTCGGGGCGGTGGTGACGTCGTAAGGGCGCGGGTGGGGGATTCGGGATTTCAGATTTGCGATTTCAGATTGGAAACCCGGTGGCTGGATCGTGGAATCTCAACAGAGGCATGAGAACAGGCACTGCTCACAGAGCAGAGGGATACAGCCGACGGGCGAGACGCTCGTCCCACCCTGGAAGGAGACTGCACGCACAGATGACGGGCGAGACGCCCGTCCCACCCTGTCAGCAGGGACCACCCTGTCAGGGAACGGCTCACAGAGCAGAGGGGCACAGATGACGGGCGAGACGCCCGTCCCACCCTGGAAGGAGACTGCACGCACAGATGACGGGCGAGACGCCCGTCCCACCCTGTCAGGGAACGGCTCACAGGGCAGAGGGGCACAGATGACGGGCGAGACGCCCGTCCCACCCTGTCAGGGAACGGCTCACAGGGCAGAGGGGCACAGATGACGGGCGAGACGCCCGTCCCACCCTGTCAGCAGGGACCACCCTGTCAGCAGGGACCACCCTGGAAGGGAACGGCTGACAGAGCAGAGGGGCACAGACGACGGGCGAGACGCCCGTCCCACCCTGTCAGCAGGGACCATCCTGTCAGCAGGGACCACCCTGGAAGGGACCACCCTGTCAGCAGGGACCACCCTGGAAGGGAACGGCTGACAGAGTAGAGGCGTACGGTCGCGGCTCGGAAGCAGGGGATGGCGGCTACAGACCGCTCCCTTACGGTCGCGGCTCGGAAGCAGGGGATGGCGGCTACATGGCGGATCGGATCAGTAGAAAGCGGCAAGGAAACGTCAGAGCGCGCTGACATACAAAGGCGGGGGTAATGCGGTGACGACGATGACGATCGAAGTGAACGGCAGGCAGGTCGAGGCCAAGGCAGGCGAAATGCTGCTGACCGTGCTGCGGCGCGAGGGGATTCACGTTCCCACGCTCTGTCACCTGGAGGGTCTTTTTCCGAGCGGGGCGTGCCGGATGTGCGTCGTGGAGGTCGAGGGCCGACCGCACCTGGTACCGAGCTGTGCGGCGCCGGTAGCCGAAGGGATGAAGGTGCATACGCACTCGGCGCGGGCGGTGCGGGCGCGGAAGACGATCGTGGAGCTGCTGCTGGCCAACCACCCGGACGACTGTCTCTATTGCGTTCGAAGCGGGCGGTGCGAACTTCAGACGCTGGCTGAGCAGTTGGGGGTACGGACGCGGCGGTACGCGGGGGCTCGGTTCACGCAACGGCCGGACCTGTCGAGCCCGTCGATCGTGCGGGACCCGGACAAGTGCATTCTCTGCGGCAAGTGCGTGCGGGTCTGCGAGGAGATCCAGTCGGTCGCGTGCATCGATTTCGTGGGGCGCGGCAGCAAGACGCGCGTCGGGACGGCCTTCGAGCAGGGCCTCAACGTGTCGAGCTGCATCAACTGCGGCCAATGCATCATGGTCTGCCCGACGGGCGCGCTCCACGAGCAGAGCCACCTCAAGGAAGTCGTCGAGGCCCTGGCTGACCCGGGGACGTTCACGGTCGTGCAGCATGCGCCGGCCGTCTCCGTGACGCTGGCTGAGGAATTCGGATTGAAGGCGGGCACGGACGTTTGCGGGGCGATGACGGCGGTGCTGCGGCGGTTGGGTTTCGACCGGGTGTTCGACACTGCGTTTTCGGCTGACTTGACGATCATGGAGGAGGCATCCGAGCTCGTGGAGCGGATCACGACGGGTGGCCTGCTGCCGATGATGACGAGTTGTTCGCCGGGCTGGATCAAGTACGTCGAGCAATTTCACCCGGACCTCGTGGGGAACCTGTCCACGTGCAAGAGTCCGCAGCAGATGCTCGGCGCGGTCGTCAAGTCGTTTTTCGCCGAGCGGGAAGGGCGGGACCCGCGGCGGATCTTCAGCGTGGCGATCATGCCGTGCACGGCCAAGAAGTTCGAGGCGTCGCGTCCCGAGATGTCGCGTGAGGAGGTACCCGACGTAGACGCCGTTCTGACGACGCGGGAGCTGGCCCGGCTCATCCGGATGCGCGGCCTGGATATTGCTCATCTGGACCCGGCGCCGGCGGACACGCCGTTCGGCCAGCGGAGCACGGCCGGCAAACTTTTCGGGGCGACCGGGGGCGTCATGGAGGCTGCCATCCGCACGGCGCACTATCTGGTGACGGGCCGGGAGATGGCCGAGGTCAAGGTTCAGCCCGTGCGCGGCCTCAAGGGCATCAAGCGGGCGCAGGTCCGTGTGGGCGAACTCGAGCTCGGCGTCGCGGTGGCCAGCGGACTGGGCAACGCGGCCCGGCTGCTCGAGCAGGTCCGAGCGGGGGACAGCGGGCTGCACTTCATCGAGGTGATGACCTGCCCGGGCGGGTGCATTGCGGGCGGCGGCCAGCCGCTGGGCGTGGACGAGCGCGCGGTTCGGGCCCGGATGCAGGCGCTTTACCAGATCGATCGGACGGAGCCGGTGCGGACATCGCACGGCAACGATGCGGTCCAGCGGCTCTACAGGGAATTTCTCGGCAAGCCTTTGAGCGAGACAAGCCACCACCTGCTGCACACGCGGTACGCGCCGCGGCCGGTGGTGGCCTGACGAGGGGTGGAACGTGAAGCATGCAGCGCGCAAACCGCTGGTGACGACGATCAAGGAGCGTTGTCGCACGTGCTATACATGCGTGCGCGAGTGTCCAGCCAAGGCGATCCGCATCTTCGAGGGGCAGGCGGAGGTTCTCGTGGAGCGGTGCATCGGCTGCGGCAACTGCGTGCGGGTTTGCAGCCAGCGCGCCAAGCAGGTTCTCGACAGCATCGACGAGGTGGATGCGCTGCTGGCTGACGCGGCGCCGGTGGCCGCGTGCGTGGCGCCGAGTTTCCCGGCCGAATTCGACGACATCGATCCCACCCGGCTCGTGGGGATGATCCGGGCATTGGGATTCGACCATGTCGTTGAGGTGGCGGCGGGTGCGGACCTCGTGGCTGGTCAATACCGGGAACTGCTGGCCAGCGGGTCGGATGAGCGCTACATCGCCACGAGCTGCCCGGCGATCGTCGGGTACGTCGAACGGTACCATCCGAACCTCGTCGGGTCGCTGGCGCCGATCGTTTCACCGATGGTCGCGTGTTCCCGCGTGTTGCACCACCTCCACGGGCCGGAGCTGAAGACCGTGTTCATCGGTCCGTGCATCGCCAAAAAGGGCGAGGTGGCGACGCAGGCGGTGGCTGATGAGCTGGACGCGGCGCTGACGTTCATCGAGTTGCGTCAGATGTGGACGGAGCGGGGGATCAGTCCGCTCTCGGTTGAGGCGGACCGGTTCGACCCACCGGTGGCGGGTCTGGGCGCGCTGTTTCCGATCAGCCGGGGGATGCTGCAGGCAGCGACCCTCCAGGAGGATCTGGCAGCCGGCGAGGTCGTCGCGGCGGACGGGCGGAGCGACTTCGTCGAGGCGATCAAGGAGTTCGAGGCGGGCGATCTCGACGCACGTCTGCTCGAGGTACTCTGTTGCAGCGGGTGCATCATGGGGGCGGGCATGAGCTGCACGTCCCCGCTGTTCAACCGGCGATCGTGCGTGAGCCACTACGTTCGGCAACGTCTGCGAACGTTCGACTGGGATCTGTGGCGCGGCCAGATGGAAGCGCTGGCGGAGGTGGACCTGTCCCGGACGTACGAGGCCAACGATCAGCGGCTCGCCCTGCCGTCGGCTGAGGAGATCGAGAAGGTGATGCGGCGGATGGGCAAGTACCAGCCGGCCGACGAGCTGAACTGCGGTGCGTGCGGGTACGAGACCTGCCGCGACCACGCGCTGGCGATCTGCAAGGGGTTGGCGGAAAGCGAGATGTGCCTGCCCTACACGATCGATCGATTGCGGGACACGATCGGGGAGCTGGCCAATGCGCGCGAGGCGCTGACGCAGACCGAGAAGCTGGCGACGATGGGCCAGTTGGCTGCGGGGATCGCCCACGAGGTGAACAACCCTCTGGGCGTTGTCATCATGTTCGCGCACCTGCTTCTCGAAGAGCTCGGGGCCGACGATCCGCGACGCGGGGATCTCCAGACGATTGTCGAGAACGCGGACCGGTGCAAGAAGATCGTTTCCGGGCTGCTGCACTTTGCGCGTCAGAACAAGGTGGCGCTGGAGCGCACGGACGTGTGCGCGCTGGTGGACGGCTGCATGCGGACGATCGTTCTTCCCGGGACGATTTCGCTGAAGGTCGAGCACGCGGAGGAGGGTCTGTGGGCGGAGATGGACTCCGACCAGATCGCGCAGGTTCTGACGAACCTCGTCAGCAACGCTCAGGCTGCGATGCCCGACGGCGGCACGCTGACGGTCGCGACGGGAGGCGACGGGGAGTCGGTGTGGCTGGTCGTATCGGACAGCGGCGTGGGGATCCACCCGGAGAACCGCGCGCGGATTTTCGACCCGTTCTTCACGACCAAGCAGGTGGGCAAGGGGACGGGCCTGGGATTGGCGGTCACGTACGGGATCGTCAAGATGCACCGCGGCCAGATCGAGGTGACCTCGAACGATGATCCGGCCGCCGGGGCGACGGGGACGAGCTTTAAGATCGTGCTGCCGAGGCGACGGTCGTGAAGAAGCGCGTCGGCAGGGACGCGGGATTCCAGTGAACGGTGAAAGGTGAGAGCGATGGCACGATGCATCCTGCTGGTGGACGACGACGTGGATTACCTGACCCAGACGCGGGTTCAGCTCGAGGCGGCGGGTTTCGAGGTCGTGACGGCCGAGTCGGTCGAGGCGGCGCGCGCGGTGCTGGCCGACAAGGCGCCCGACGCGGCGGTGGTCGATTTGATGATGGACAATTTCGACGACGGGTTCCGGCTCTGCCGCGAGATCAAGCGGGTCGACCGGTCGATCCCGGTGATCCTGGTGACGGGCGTGGCGGCCGAGACTGGGATGACGTTCGATGCGACGACCAAGGAGGAACGCGCGTGGATCGCGGCGGACGCGGTCCTCGACAAGCCGATCCGGTTCGAGCAGTTGCGGCGCGAGATCGACCGTCTCTTGAAAGGTTGAAAACGATGGACAGGCTGCGGGTCCTGGTGACCGACGACGAGCGCGAGATGCGGCGCGCGGTGGAACGCGCGCTGAGCGGATACACGGTGCAGCTTCAGGACGTCAACGGCGAGGTGGGCTTCGAGGTCGAGCAGGCGTCCAGCGGCGAGGAAGCACTGGAGAGGATCGCGCAATGCCGGCCGGACATCCACCTTCTCGATCACAAGATGGGGGGGATGAGCGGGCTGGAGGTTCTTCAGAAGCTCGATCAGAACGAAAGCGAGATGCTGACGGTGATGATCACGGCGTACGCCTCGCTCGAGACGGCCGTCGCGGCGACCAAACGGGGTGCGTTCGACTTCATCGCCAAGCCGTTCACGCCGGCCGAGTTGAAAGAGACGATCCGGAAGGCGAGCGGGCACCTGCTCGCCCAGCGCCGGGCGCGGCAGCTGGCGGCTGAGAAGCGGCAGTTGCGCTTCCAGTTCATCTCGGTGCTGGCCCATGAATTGAAAGCGCCGCTCGGCGCGATCGAAGGGTACCTCACGATCCTGAAGGACCCGGCGATGCGCGGCGATGAAGCGCAGGTGGCCACGATGGTTCAGCGGTGTTTGGTGCGGTCGCAGGGGATGCGCAAGCTCATCTACGACCTGCTCGACCTGACGCGCATCGAGTCGGGGCTCAAGAAGCGGCAGATAGCCGAGGTGGACGCGGTTGAGGCAGCGCGGGCTTCGATCGAGACGCTCGCGCCCGAGGTGGGGGAGCGCGGCATCGAGGTCGCGCTGCACGCGGAGGGGTCGGCCGTCATGCGGGCGGACGCCAGCGAACTCGAGATCATCCTGAACAACCTCGTCTCCAACGCCGTCAAGTACAACCGCGACGGCGGGCGCGTCGATGTGACGGTCGGGTCGGTTCAAGACGAAGTGAGGATCCGCGTGGCGGATACCGGCATCGGCATGAGCGAGGCGGAGATCGAAAAGCTGTTCCGGGAGTTCGTTCGGATCAAGAACGCCAAGACGAAGCATATTCTCGGCAGCGGGCTGGGGCTGTCGACGGTCAAGCGCCTCGTCGAAATGTACGGGGGTACGGTCCAGGTTCAGAGTGTTCCGGATGAAGGCAGTACGTTCGAGGTCCGGCTCAAGAAGGACGCGGCGCAGCGGAGCGAGGACGATGACGCACAAGGAGCTATGCGATTGGCTGCGGGCGACTGACCCGCACACGTGCGACGCGCTCTGGCGTGCGGCGGATGACGCGCGGCGTGTCCACGTGGGGGAGTCTGTCCACCTGCGCGGCCTCGTGGAGATCTCGAACCACTGCGTCCGCGCCTGCGGGTACTGCGGGCTCCGCGCCGCGAACAGGGACGTGACGCGCTACCGGATGTCGGTGGATGAGATTGTCGGGTGCGCCCGGCAGGCGGTCGCGTTCGGGTACGGGACGGTCGTGCTCCAAGCGGGCCAGGATCCGGCGATCACGGCCGAGTGGCTGACCAAGGTTGTCGCACGGATCAAAGGGGAAACGGGCGTGGCGGTGACGCTGAGCCTGGGTGAGCGGGAGGCAGCGGAGTTGTGCGCTTGGCGGGCGGCCGGCGCGGACCGCTACCTGCTGCGTTTCGAGGCGTCCAACCGCGCGCTTTACGAGCGGATTCATCCGCCGCTGGGGGGAACGCGGTCGGACCGGATCGCGGATCTGCGGTTGCTGCGCGTGCTGGGTTATGAGGTCGGCAGTGGCGTGATGATCGGCATTCCCGGCCAGACGTACGAGGACCTGGCTTGCGATATCGCGCTGTTTGCCGAGTTGGACCTCGACATGATCGGGGTGGGGCCTTTCATCGCGCACCCGGCCACGCCGCTCGGCGCCCAGGCACGGCGGCACAGAGCGCCGGCTGACAAGCAGGTGCCGGTCAGCGTGGAGATGACGTGCAAGGTCGTCGCGCTGACGCGGCTGGTCTGTCCGGAGACGAACATTCCGGCCACGACGGCCCTGGGTACGCTCGACGCGGAAGAGGGGCGGATGCTGGCCCTGCAGCGAGGGGCCAACGTGATCATGCCGAATCTGACACCGGCGCGTTATCGGCCGTGCTATGCGATTTATCCGGGCAAGGTGTGCGTGAGCGAGGAACCGGTCGTCTTCGACGCACAGCTCAAGAGGCAGCTCGAATTTCTGGGCCGATCGGTCGGCCGGGGTGAGGGGAGCTCGCCACGGTACGTGACCAGGGCGGCCGTCGGCGGCGAGGCACAAAGGGGGTGAGATCGTGGGTACACTCGCGGACATGACGTTGAGCACGCGCGCCGATGATTTCGTCGACGTGCCGCGCTGGACGAATTTGCTGAAAGGAGGGGAGCCGGAGCACAGCCGGGCCGAAGCGATCATCGCCAAGAGCCTGGCCAAGGAGGCGCTGAGCGTCGAGGAGACGGCAGCCTTGTGCCGGGTTCGCGCACCCGAGCGTGTCGAACGGATCTTCGAGGCTGCCCGGCAGCTCAAGCGGGACGTTTACGGCAACCGGATCGTTCTTTTCGCGCCGCTGTACATCGGCAACGCGTGCGTCAACGACTGTCTCTACTGCGGTTTCCGCCGCTCGAACCGCGAGGCGGTGCGGCGGACGTTGAACGAGGCCGAGATCCGCGCCCAGGTCGAGGCGCTCGAGAACCAGGGCCACAAGCGGCTCATCCTGGTCTTTGGCGAACATCCGCAGTACGACGCGGACTTCATCGCCGACTGCGTGCGAACGGTTTACGACACGAAAGTCGGGCAGGGGGCCATCCGCCGGGTGAACATCAACGCGGCGCCTCTGGACATCGAAGGGTATCGACGGGTCAAGGAGGCCGGCATCGGCACGTACCAGGTATTCCAGGAAACGTACCATCCCCCGACCTATGCGCGCTACCATCCGGCCGACACGCGCAAGGGCGACTTTCCGCACCGGCTCGACGCGTTGAACCGGGCGATGGAGGCGGGGATCGACGACGTCGGGATCGGGGCGTTGTTCGGCCTGTACGACTGGCGGTTCGAGGTGCTCGGTCTCGTCGCGCACGCACTGCACCTTCAGCGGGCTTACGGTGTGGGCCCGCACACGATCAGCTTCCCGCGGCTGCGGCCGGCGTCGAGCGTGGCGTTGGATGACGGCTGGCTGGTCAGCGACGCGGAGTTCAAACGGCTCGTAGCGATCCTGCGGTTGGCGGTTCCCTACACGGGGTTGATCCTCACCGCGCGCGAACGGCCGGAGCTGCGGCGTGAAGTGATGGCCTTCGGCGTCTCGCAGATCGACGCGGGCAGCCGGATCGAGATCGGCGGGTACACGGAGGCCGGCGATGCGCAGTGCATGCAGCGCGAGCAGTTCGAGCTGGGCGACGTCCGATCGCTCGACACGGTCATGCGCGAGCTGATCGAGGACGGGTACGTGCCGAGCTTCTGCACGGCCTGCTATCGGCTTGGGCGTACGGGGGAGCATTTCATGGAGTTCGCGATCCCCGGCTTCATCCATCGGTTCTGCACCCCGAACGCGCTTTCGACCCTGATGGAGTTTCTGGTCGATTACGCTTCACCCGAAACGCGGGCGGTCGGCGAGCGGCTCATCGCGGCTGAAAAGGACAAGATGAAGGATGGCAAGGTCCAGAGGGAACTGACGGCTATCCTGGAGCGGGTCCGCACAAGCGATGCGCGCGATCTGTACTTCTGACCGGCAGGAGACCGCACGTACACATGACGGGCGAGACGCCCGTCCCACCCTGGCAGGGACCACCCTGGCATGGGACGGCACGCACAGGCGACGGGCGAGACGCCCGTCCCACCCTGGCAGGGACCACCCTGGCATGGGACGGCACGCACAGGCGACGGGCGAGACGCCCGTCCCACCCTGGCAGGGACCATCCTGGCAGGGACCACCCTGGCATGGGACGGCACGCACAGGCGACGGGCGAGACGCCCGTACCACCCTGATGGCTGCGCAGGCATCACTTTGCCGACCGTGCGGGCGAAAGCCTGCGGCTCGGTGGAGTTGGGAGAGTATGTCGCGACGTCGCGAATAAGGCGGGGAGGTTGGATGATGCGGGGTACACCGAAGGGTTTTCGCGTCCACGTCGGCCTGTTCGGCCGGCGGAACGTGGGTAAATCGAGTTTGCTCAACGCGCTGACGCGCCAGAGCGTGTCGATCGTTTCGGACGTGGCGGGCACGACGACCGACCCGGTCGAAAAGCCGATGGAGCTGCTGCCGCTGGGGCCGGTGCTTTTCATCGATACGGCCGGCATCGACGACGTGGGCGCGCTGGGCGCGCTGCGGATGCACAAAACGCGTGCGGTGTTCGACCGCACGGACGTCGGGGTCATCGTGACGGAAGCGTCGTGGGGGCTTTTCGAGGAGGGTTTGCGCGAGGAGCTCGGGCGGCGCGGCGTGCCGACGATCGTCGTGTTCAACAAGGCGGACCTCGCTTTGCCCGACGCGGAGCGCGTGCAGCGTTTGCGCGAGGCGGGCACGACGGTCGTGGAGACGGCTGCGGTAAGCGGCGGGGGAATCCTGGATTTTCGGCAAGCGCTGCTCGATCGGGCGCCGGCTGATCTGGTGAACCACTCGGCCATCGTGGGCGACCTCGTCGGGCCGGGTGGATTGGCCGTGCTCGTGGTACCGATCGACAAGGAGGCGCCGAAGGGGCGTCTCATCCTGCCGCAGGTGCAGGCCATCCGCGACCTGCTCGACCATGAGGCGGGTTGTCTGGTGGTCAAGGAGAACCGCTTGCGCGCGGCGTTCGGGCAGCTCGCCACGGAGCCCAAGCTGGTCGTCACGGACTCGCAGGCGTTCGAGAAGGTGGCGGCTGACACGCCCGCGAACGTGCTGATGACGAGCTTCTCGATTCTGTTCGCGCGGTTCAAGGGCGACCTTGTCACACAGACGCTCGGTGCGATGGCGATCGACGCGCTGGTGCCGGGCGACCGCGTTCTGGTGGCTGAGGCCTGCACGCATCATCCGATCGAGGATGACATCGGGCGGGTGAAGATCCCTGCCTGGCTGACGCGGTACGCAGGAGGCGAGCTGGCGTTCACGACGGTGCAGGGGCACGATTTTCCGGAGGATCTGTCGGACTACAAGCTGGTCATCCACTGCGGCGCGTGCATGTGGAACCGGCGCGAGATGCTGAACCGCGTTCTGCGGTGCGGCCGGGCGAACGTGCCGATCACCAATTACGGGCTGGCCATCGCGTACAGCCTGGGGATCTTCGAACGGGCGCTCGAGCCGTTCCCGGCCGCCCTGGAGGCGTACCGTGCGGCATCTGCGCGAGGCCGGCACGACCGTTGTGGAGACGGCGACGGTAAGCGGCGTGGTGATCCCGGATTTCCGGCAAGCATTGCCCGGTCAGGCGCCGGTTGAGCATGTCGAGATCGTCGTCGTAGATGGCCCCGTTGTCGGCCGGCACCCAAGCCTGCGGGCAGGTATAAACTCAACCACCTGAATTCGAGTTGGCACAAGTCTGGATCGGCTGGATTGCTTGCCACCAACCGCACCCGACTGATCCGGCGAGCAGTGGCGCCTCAATGAGTTGCGCGGCCTTGGACGGATCGGGGGTCGACCAAACGGATCAGAGAGTTTCGGGCGAAAGAGAGAGAGACAGGCCGAGACGGGGCGGTGCGGGGTGGTGTACGTCCAAGGTCGCGGGTTGGAATGCCTGCGCGGGTAACGCTTCAAAGACTTTGGCAGCACGCGGTTAAAGCGACTGCGTGGTGGAGCTTACCTGCGTGCCATGAAAACAGAGAGTGCGTTTCGAGGAAGGCGTGAAACTGGGCCCGGAGGGATTCGAACCGGCCCGCCGCTGATTCCCATAAGCCACTATCACAAAACGACTTAGACGAAAACGCTGAAACAGCCATAGGTGCCCGCGCTGCACTGGCGCGGCAAGGCGCCCAGTTTAACACCGAAAACGACCGTCTCGCGACCTTGCAAAGGGCCTTGGCCGAGCTGACTGACGCGGAGCGGGAACAGCTCGCCAAGGCGCTCCTCTCGGACGCCCCACAGGCTGAGCCCGAGGCCGCTCCGCAGCCAGTGCGGCGAAGCCAGAAAACAGATAACACCCGAACTCGCCACGCCGGCCGGTGGGCACGGGCGAACACGGCAGGCCGGCGAAAAAACAGGAGACGCGACCATGAGGACCACCAAGGAACGTGAGCGGGACCGGCAGAAGCGGGCAACGGCTGCCGTTGTCCGGATGGCCAAGGAACGCGCGATGTACAAGCAATCGCTGGCCTCCCGCGTGATGCTGTGGTTCGACGGCCTACCCAAGGATGCCCAAGCCGTCATCCTTGGCCAAGTCACCCTGGGCGGGGAGCTGGTGGCGCTCGGCCGGCTGCTGGAGACCGCACGCGCGGCGCAAGGGCTCACGGCCGACGCGGAGCTTGCGGACGTAGAACGCCACAACGAGGCGATGCTGGTCGAGATTGTCGCGCTCGACGGCATCGAGCAGGCCAGGACAGGCTGGCGGTTGCGTGAAATGTTGACCGAGCCTGAGGGCGGTTGAGCCGTTGAGTATGCCAGCTCGCGGTGCCGGCCGGCGGGCGGAGCGACACAAGCGGCCGGCGGAAAGGTGAGGAAATGAAAGAATCCGAAAGAATCCTGGAATTGGAAGGGCAGCTCGAATCGACGCGGGCCGAGCTGAACGAAATGCGGAAGGCTGCGGAGCGCCGGGACGTGGCCGACCAGCTCGCGGCCGAGCTGCGGCAGCGGGGCTTCCCGGACTCCGTGGCAGCCGAAACGGCCGGGACACTGGCCGGCGAGGTGGTGAGGGTGCGCGGCGAACTTGTTCACGGTCCGCGGCTCGGCGTGGCCAACATCGTCACCGGCCACCTCGAAACGCGGCCATGGCTTCAGCGCGCGTCCAAGGCAGCCGACGCCGGGCCAGCCCCGTCGGAAACATGGGACATCAACAAGGCCGTCGCGGACCTGAAGTACAACCAGGAATGGAAAGAGAAAGACCCCGAGGGCCATAAGAAAGCTTGGACGGCTCATATCCGCGCCCAGGCCGAGAAGCAGAAGCAGTGGGTCTGAGTGCCCGCGCGCATGCGCGCACGGTGATGGCAGATATACTCATGCGACGACAAGGACGACAAGGACGACAAGAACGACACGAACATGACGGTAGCCCTCTTGGCCCACCACCGGCACGGAGCGCGCCGCTGGTTGACCGGGCGAGGTGGCTGGCGAAGGCGGCCCGCGCGATGGCGGCTCGCCACCGGAAGCACGGCGAGCATCGGGCGGCCCAGGAAATCGAAGCGCTCGAGCAACGCTGTGGGTGCCTCGTGGCGGCGTGGGAAAAAAGAATCGGGGTGAACCATGACAGCGACTGCCCAGCGGGATAAACTCGGCCCGGTACCGCCTGATACAGCCCCACTTTCGGAACATCTCGACTGGTTGGCGTCCGCGACGGAGCGGCTGGCCCGGAAGCGCGAGGCCGCCGGCCTGGCCAAACAGGCTAAGGCCCTCCGGGCAAACGCGCAGGCCTTGCAGAGCGTGGCGGGCGAGTTCAGGGATCAGGGGCAATGATGGCCAGGGCTCGGAAACAACCACCGGAGCGCCGACGCCGGCGGCCGACAGCGGCCGAGAAGGCCTTGATGGAGCGGGACGCCGCCGGGCTGGTCGAGGCAAAAGCGGGGCTTCGCTTGTACCAGCTCCAGACCGCGTTTCTGGAAAAGCACCCGCATGTCTCGCGAAGGACGGCCGGCGCCTATCTCTCTCGCGCGCGCGACGCGCTCCGAGCAGAATGTTCCGAGCGGATTCGCGCCTTGGCGGACTCCCTGCCGGGCACGTTGCGAGCGGTCATTGATCACGCAATGGCCGAGGGCGACGGGCGCACGGTCTGCCGCGCGCTGCGGCTCGTTGCGGACGTCTCGCAGCCGATGGAGCCTGAGGCGCCCTGTTCGCCCGGGCGCGTGGTTTTCGAAATCGTCGAAACGGACCCGGCCGCATCCGTGAATGGTGTATCCGCTGGCGGATACGCGGCACCGTGCCCCGATCTCATCACCGCTGGTCCCGACGGTGGGGGCGACTGAGATCGGCGACGAGACGCAGCGGATACGGGGTTCTGCGGGTTTTTGGTGTTCTGTTGTATATTGTGACGTTATCGCGGCATGGGGTGGCGACGTGGAACCGCTAATTGACTTCAAAATTGAGCCGACCTCCGGCACCCAACGAGCGATACGGCGACTCCTGTCACGCGGTGCCCGGGGCGCGTTCCTGGACTACCGGGAGGAGATGGACGAGGTGGGCAAGTGGCTGCTGACCGACGCGCGGCGTCGGCTGGAGGCGCGTGGCTCCGATGTGAGCACGGGCCGGCTCGCCAAGAGCCTGACCCATCACCCCTACAAGACGGCTGTGACCGTTTCGTCGGTTCTGCCGTATGCGCGCATCCAGCAGGAAGGCGGCACGGTGAAGCCCAAGAAGCGGAAACGCCTGGCCATCCCTCTCCGGCTGGACCTGGCCCGCTCGCATACGTGGCCGAAGCACTGGAAGGCGGGCCGGCTCGCGTGCGTTGTCATTGACGGCAAGCTGTTCCTGAAGGACACAAAGACCGACGAGCTGGTCTATCTGCTGGTCAAGAAAGTGAAGATCAAGGGCCGGCCGTACCTGGTTCGGTCCCGGGCGTTGAACCTGCTGCTGGAGAAGCTCATGGCCGCCAAGATGGCCAAGTTTTTACGGGGGATTTTCCATGGCTTCGTCTGACGGATTTTCATTCAAGGTGGACGCGGTTGACAAGTCCGGCCAGGCGTTCAGGTCGATGGCCGGCCGGGCGCGGCAGTTCGGCACTGTGGCGACGGCGGCCATCACGGCGCCGTTTCGCGCCCTGAGCAGCATGAAGCTGTTTGCCTTCACGCAGAACATTCAGACGCTCGGGCGGATGCTCTCGGGCACCCTCAAGACGATGCAGGAGTGGACGAACGAGGCCCAGCGCGCAAAGGCCGTGTCGGCGGAGTTCAGCTCTTATACGGGCGTGTCCGGCGACAAGGCTTACATCCTTGGCCGGCGGCTCCAGGAGGCGGCCCGGGGCGCGCTGAACCTGGACAACACGTTGGAGATGGCCAACAGGTCCCTGGCGTTGGGCCTGGACACGAAAGCGATTGAGGGGATTTTTGAGTTCGCGGCCATCAAAGCGAAAACGACCCGCGAGGAGTTCAGCTCGATTGTGCAGGGCATGATGACCGGCCTGGCGACGGGCCGGGTGATGACACTCCAGCGCGTCGGGCTTCTCCGGCAGGGCATGGAGGGTGTGGCCCGCACCTACGAGGAGATGACCGGCCTGGAGTGGAAGTCCTTGAGCGTGGCCAGCAGAAACGCCTTTATTCTCAAGCAAGCATTGGAGGAAATGGGGCAGGCGGTCGAGAAGTCCGGCCTGGCGGGCGACAAGACCCCGTTCAATGTCGATAGGCTGGCCGCCGCGATGGACGACATACAGGACACGATCAAGGACATCATCGTCAACTCGCCGACGATCACGAAGATCGCCGATTCGATGCGCGAGGTGGCCTACAGCTTCCGGGACGTGGTGTCGTTCAATTTCGACAAGCTCGTAAAAGTCTTTGATGTGACGTTCGGGTCGCTTGCGCGCACGGCCGGCTTCCAGCTCAAGGGTCTGGCCGGCCTGTTCGGCAATATCTTCAAGGGCGACGCGCCGGTGTTCCAACGGATCACGGAGTTCTTTGCCAAGCTGCCCGTGTACGTCAATAAGGCGTTTCTGACAATCCAGAAGTGGGTTGTCGATTTCGGTAAGCGTGCCGCGCAAGGGTTCGCCTGGATGATGGGCGGCCTGGCGAAAGTGGCCAACGCGGGCGGTGCGCTCTTCGGCTACAAGCTCCGCAAGGCGCTTGTGATGTTCTTCGAGGAAGGCCAGAAACGGCTCTTTGATTTCAGTACGCAGCTCGGCGGTACGTCGGTTCGGGTGAACCACTACCTGAACCAGACGAATTATGACCTCCGAGACATCGACGACCGGCTGAAGGACATCAATACGAACACCGAGGAGCACAGGAAGCGACAGGAGAAGCTGCTGGACCGCACGGAGCGGTGGCGCGGCGTGGTGGGCGACATCGGCCAGAAATGGCGGGCGCTCTTTGGCAAGGACGGCCAGGCGGGGAGCGCGGCGAACCTCATCACCAGTATCGCGGGCCGGCTCCGCATGGGCTTCGAGTTCGCGGGTGCCGCCCTGAAGGCGAAGATCACGGAAGCCTTCGACGCGGCCAAGACGCGGGTTGACGATCTGACCTCTCAGCTCAAGGACGCGATGGCGACACGGCGACAGGTCCGGTGGGGCATCGAGCAGAGCCGCTTCGAGCGGTCGCTGACTGGCCTACCGGAGTTTGCACAGAACGAGCAGCGGTACTTCCGTGCCCTGTCGCTTATGGAGCGTGCGCGCACGGAGAAAGACATCGAGTGGAAGCGCACCTATGCCGAGGGCAGTATGGCTGACCTGGGCATCCTGTCATCCAGAGAGCAGAACCCGTTTGCCCGCAAGCAGATCGAGAAGGCCCTGCTTGCTGCTGAGGAAATGCGGGTCGGCATTGAAAGCGGCCGTATCAGCTCGATCCAGGACGCCTTGAGGCAGGCCAACGCGGGCCTTTCGGACGCGAGCCGGGCCTACAACCAGATGCAGTGGGCGGAGCGGTGGCAGGCTGTCCGGGAAACAGTCGTCAAGCCCCTGAAAGACACGGTGCAGGAGACCGCCAGCGTGGTCGGCGACTTCAATGGCTTGGTCGGGGGCATGGGGCACGCCATGAGGCAGGCGCTCTTTGGTGATGCACAAGGGTCATCGGCCTCATCGGCGGCGATGCGGGCTTCCCTGGCCGTGACCGGCGGGCACTGATATGCGCGCACGATGCGGGTAAAGTGAGTGAACATCGGGCAGGACCGCGACGGCGGTCTGTGCGGCCCAGCGACGGCATGGGCGATCCTCCCGGGCTCGTTCGTCGCTGTGGCCGGCCCGATACCGGGAGGAAAAGCCATGCAACTCTGTGAAAGCGCGACGGGTCTGTTACGCCAGGTCGCGGAACTTCAAGACCATGAAGTCATTCCGAACGATGCGCCGTTATCGCTTGCGATTGCGCGCCGCTGTGGCGCAGCGTGGTCAGAGGAAATCGCAGGCATTCCTATGAGCCGCAGACGGAGGCGAGCTGTCACAGTGCGGCGCGGAGACCGCGTAACCACGTCATACCTGCCCGCATTTGGGAGTGCCGACGACGATGCCCGGCGGGACGCGCTCATGTGCCGACTTCGGCGGCTCGGCGGGCTTGGCCTTGTCGAATATGCAACCGTCGCGGGCGACGGTCACTGGTTCGCCGAGCTGGAGGATCTGGCCGAGGTGCTGAGTATTGCCCTCCCGCAGCTCGCCGCGATGAGCTTTTTCGTGCGCCTGACCGCGGAGGGGCGGCGGCAAGTCTCGAGCGCTGGGGCCAAAGGCGGCCAGGACGAGGAAGCGGAAGGGGCCGTTGAGGCCACCCTGACGCCCGCAGAATGGGGCGTGCTGGAGGAACTGGCCGCGGCGCCGCACACGTTAACTGCCATCGAAATCAGCGGCCGCGGGGCCCCGCAGGGCCGGCATGCTGTGGCCAATGCTCTACGGCGGCTGGCCGACCTGCACTTGGTCCACTGGCCG
>Ga0272443_10003535_pt1 | contig 18286 bp, 16 predicted proteins | sample SSMAcet12_FD_193581 | JGI IMG/M metagenome (GOLD analysis project Ga0272443, IMG submission 193581) | Marine sediment archaeal communities from Little Sippewissett salt marsh, Falmouth, MA, United States - SSM-Acet-12 | ecosystem: Environmental > Aquatic > Marine > Wetlands > Sediment ... | reverse complement strand
CCGGCAAAGTCCTGGGCAGCGATTCCGAGGAGATCGGGGTGGCCACGGTGGTCAACGTGTTTGAAGATATGTCCCTGGGCAAGCTGGTGTCCGACATCGATCCGTCGAACATCAAGGTCAAGGATCTGATCATTACCAAGTAGGTCAAAATTACTCTTAAAATAAAAACCCGCCGAAACGGCGGGTTTTTTGTTGTAGGGCATAATTTAATTTATTCCACCGGTTCCAGCTCGATGGTCAGCTCCTGGTCGCCGCTTCCCAGGGTAAGAGGGTCTTTCCCCGGGCCCCAGACGTAATCGCCGGCTGCCGGTATGGGCAGGTCGGACCCCTGCAGAAGGGAGACATACAAATGGTAGTCTCCGGTCAGGCATTCGTCCCGGTAGTAGGTGCAGGCCGGGATGGTGATGGTCATAGGTTTGTCTACATCAAGGTCCGGATTCATGATCTGCTGGTCCGAGGTGCCGCCGTCGGGCGGTCCCATGGGCGGAAAGTTGTCCGGGTGATAAAAGAAGGCCACGAGCTGGCCGGGGACGTAGGACAGCTTTTCCGGTACTGTGACGGTCACGGTAATCTGGTCGCAGGTGGGACAAACATCGATGGCCTGCGGTGTGGGAATGAAGCCGGTACATTCGCAGGGACCGAAACAGTCGCCAGCATCATTACAGGTCTGGGTGCCGTGCTTGAACAGGGTGCAGCGACAGCGCCTGACTTCTCCCGGGTCACAGACGGCTTTTTCTTCACAGGTAGAAATTTCGCTGCCGTCATCATCTCTGACACAGCGTATTTCGGCCAGACTGTCCAGGTGGTTGAACCCCACCCGGCCGTTTTCAAAGGAAACAAATCCGATCCAATTGTCGTCATCAGAGGCGATGTCCGAGGTAACATATTCCAGTGGATGGCCCATTGAGGCCGGATCGTTGCGACTGCAGCTGCCGGAAAGTGCCTCAATCCAGTAGCAGCCGCCGGTGCCCGGCCCGGCAAAGGGCTCTCCTTCCAGGCATTCTTCGCTGGCCGATTCTGCTCGGCCGGTGCCGGAGACCACGGGACAGTCGCCGCCGGTTTCAGAGCTGGGGTTGCCCCGGATGATGGTGCGGATTTCATCTATGGTGGGCGCCCGCCAGTCATCAAATCCGCCCAGCACCAGTTCTCGGCAGTAGCGGTTGGCATCGGGCCCGGTCAGGCCGTAATAGCCGGTCTGGTTGTCATAGCTCCAGCCGTCCAAGGGGTAGTCTTTTTGCGGGTCCTGCCAGCACAGGGCGGTTTCATTGTCGCACCAGATGCTGTAAGGGATCACAATCGGCGGGGTTTCGCTGAGGTCATAGACTACGGTGAATTCCAGGGGGAAAGCAGAATTGCCGGCCGCTTCAAGCGTGCCTGAAACAGCGGTGATAATGGTAAATAGGGCCAGGGTGGCAAAACTGCTGTCAATATCCAGGGTCAGGGTGATGCTGTAGGGGGTTGTCTGGCTGTCCGCGGCAAAGAGGGCAGCGGTCGGGCTGAGGCCGGCGGCCACGGCAGTAAAATCGAGATAGTCCTTGGTGCCGATACCGGTGTTGAGGCCCAGGGTAATGGTCAGGTCGTCGGCGTTACCGGTGCAGATGATCAGCGAAGTGGCGATGTTTGAAAGGGTCCAGAGATCAAAAGGACCGTTGATGTCGAATCTTTGCTGCTGTTTTTCCGGGGCATTCAGAAACAGAAGTTCAGGTATTGCAAATGCGGGATCACTATTAGCGAATAGCGGGGAAGTTATTAAAAATAATGCGATAAATAAACTTAACAGGGGCACAGCCGGTTTCTTTGTTCTTTTCATGATTTTCCTCTTTGCAATGGTTCGGATAATTCTTCGCATCTGCAGTCCCCGGGTATTATACATCCACTTTTGTTAAGCACTTATACGAAAAGAGAAGGGATTCGGCAAGCAATTTCTGGTTACAACTAGCCATGCCATATTTTAATAATGGTTGAAAAGAACCATGTAAACCAGTTTTTTCGAGAATAGATGTTTCTAAAGCACGATACCGCGATCATAAATATATCTAACCGGTTGATTTATGTTTATTTGTTGCTTAATCTCGATTGTCTGGAGAAAGTCTCAAGGAGTGGTATATTTATTGCAAAATATTAAATTTTATTAATCATTTTTGTTATTTTTCTGATAATTTTTCCGCAAAGCAGCCCGCTGGATGCGATACAGTAAAATATGTGCCATAATTGAATAAAGCAGTTCGTCTATTGTCACATAGAGCCGTGGTTAAAATAGATTTTGATATATTCGGTTAATTATTGTATAAAGTAGCCGATATAAAATAAGATGGTTTAATTATTAATATTCAAAAGGAGGAAAAGAATGAAAAGAACAAACAAAGTACTGGTCGCCCTGTTAAGCTTAATTATGGCAGCATCATTTCTGTCTACACCGGTTTTCGCAAAAGACGAACCGTCTTTTGTAATGCCTGATGTGATGTTTCTGAGTGCTCCGGAACAGCAGCAGAGAAGATTTGATATTAATGGTGTGTTTGATCTCTGGACACTTTCAAACCTTTATACACCGATCGTTATTTGTACAGGCGATGCGGACGACCTGACCATCTCATTGAGCCTTTCTTCAAAAGTTCCTTCACAAATCGGTTCAAAAGAGTATCTGGATTTCATGCTGCTCGCTGCAGGTATCAGCCTGAATGCTGCTATCTTTGATACAGACAGCAAGACAACGCCTTATACCGCATCTTTAGTTCTTGATATTGACAGTACATTTGCAGCGATCGCACTTGTTGCATTGATTACAAGCGCTTCAGACGGTATTACTGAAGAAAGTTTCCCGCTTGAGTTTACGGTTGTTTATGATTTGACCGAAACAGTTGTACAGTAACGCCGTCGTAAAGGTTCGAACCAACTAACGGGAGAAGGCAAATGAAAAAAAGTTTTTTTTCAAGTTTGGCTGCAGCCCTGTTCGTGTTTTCCGTATTGTTCGGCAGTGTTTCGGCTTACGCCGATGACATTGGTGTTCAGTCCGATTTTGTTTTTCTGATGACCGATCAACAGGTTTTGCTCAGCTACGACCTGCCGGGAACGATCCTTGAGAATCCGGGAGCGTTTCATGTGACCTTTATAACAATTCTGGGTGCAGCCCCGGATCCGGTCGACACCACCAGTGGGACCTTTCTCAATATTGGCGTTACCAATCCCACGCAGGCCTATTCCGATCTGAATTTGTTTATGGTTGCCGGAATAGTCGGAAACTCACTGATTGGCAACTGGGCCTACAGTGACGGAGCCTTTAATGCACAAGTGAGGACATCTTCCTCTTTTGTCGTCGGTGCTCTGGTGACCTTTGTCCTGTTTGGTTCGGAAGAAGAGTTTCGAATTGAGATGGATATTAATACAGACACCTACTAACAACAGGTACAGTATTGCCTGAGGTGTTATCCTTTTGCTGAAAATAAAGAACCCTGAAGGGTATTTCCCTATCAGGGTTCTTTTGTTGTTTTTCGGATGTTGCCCGCAGAGTGTAAAACAGATTCATGAGGTCCGGTTATCGGCCTTCCGCTCAGACCACTGTTTTTTTGTTTTTACATTCAATTTTTTTTATAATATATTAAGCTCAAATTTGAGGGTTTAACCGAATATCCCGCTGAAAAAAGATGTCAGAACCGGAAACATCCCGAATGAAAGATATTCTTTCTTTTTTGAAAAAAAATCCGGATCTCCTGAATGTAATGAAAGATCCTGAGAAACGGGAGGTGCTTGCGCTTTTTTTCAGAGAAAAATCCGACCGTATAGAGTTCCTGATTAAAAATCCCTGGATAGATCTCGAGAAAATCGTCAAAACCGCCGACAACATCATGAATATCTCTCCCGAGATTTCAAATGAGGCGTTGCTCAACAGTCTGTGCCATGCCACGACTGTTCTGACGGACGGGGAATGTGCGACCTGCCGGACCTATGATCCGGTCAAGAACACCATGACGGCTGGAGGTTCCTTTAACTGGAAAGGGGAGCGGTCTGAGGAAATTTCATATGAAAATTCCATTGCCGGACAGGTTATGCGGACAAAACAGCATTACTGTGTACCGGACATTAACCGTGAAACGCTGTACCTGGAAAAGGAGAAAATTCTAAGCCTGGGTCTTAATTCGATGCTTGTCCTTCCGCTGCAGCTGCTGGACTATGAGGGCGGAGAAAAAAAGGAAGTGCTGATCGGTGTACTGCAGATCTATTTCAGGGAGAAGAACAAGCATTTTTATGAGGAGCAGATAAAACTTTTAAAAAGTGTTGTCAGCCGCTGCAGCTTTGTCCTGGCCCAGAAAAGAAAACTGGAACTGCAAAAGGGTGCCCAGATCATTCAGGAAAGCCGCAGGGCTCTGGTTTCTGTTTTCAAAAATACGCAGTCCCTGGACCAGGCCCTGAGTTTTCTGGTCACAAAAATTTCGGAAATCATCAACGTAAACCGCTGTTCTCTTTTTTCCATTGAACAGGATTCAACCGGTCACTGGATTGCTGTTCTGGTCGCCGGATACCCGCTTTTGCCTGCCGCCCATAAGTATGGGGTAACCCTTCCTTTTGAGGAGCATCCGGCATTTAAAGAGGTTTTTGACTCCGGCAAACCCCTGCTGATCGCGGATGCGAAAACGGATGAACGTATGAAAGCCAGTTATGACCTTTATCTTCAGAAACGGATTGAAAATGTCTATTTCGTTCCGATCAAGGGGGTAGACCGGGTGGCCAATGTGCTTGTGCTGGATGGTGATGAATCAAAACCCATTGAGACGGACGCCATGTTTTTCTGTAATGCACTGATTCAGGATATAGAGCTCTGTATTCAGATGTCGGTTCGTTCCCATGAAAGACATGACTTTTATAACCAGCTGCTTTCTTTCAGTGCGATTGCCAATTTGTATACCAAAAAAGTGGCCAAATCCGACACCAGTCGGAAAGAACTGGATCTGCTTTACCGGAAGCTTCGCAGGAGTATGTATGCGGTGGATGACATCGTAACCGACATTATGCCGTTTGCTCAGAAAGAGGTTTTTGAAATTAACGAAGTGATTCTGGCAAGGTTGGATGCGTACCATTTCTTGCCGGAAATTTCGGTGAAAAAAAATCTTGATGAAAACGGGATCGAGCTGTTGGCTGATCGAAAAAAAGTCGGGCGAATTGTGGGAAATCTGCTGGATAATGCTTTTAAGAAACTGAATGAACTTAAAACGGGAGAGCTTTGCATTGCTTCATATCCGGAAAATGAGTATGCTGTTATTGAGGTCGGAAACAGCGGCAGCATTCCGGCAGATGTTCAGGATAAGCTCCGCCAGGACAACTATCCCATTCAGAAACATGACCGGGAGGAAAAGAGCCTGGGGTTATCAATTGTAAAAATTTTTACGGTGATGCATAATGGAATGATGGAATTTAAAAGTTCCTCGACGGAAAACTGGACGGTATTCCGGATAAGACTGCCGAAAATTTAATGGCGTGGAAGGGAAGACCTATGGCAACCAGAACGATGAAACTGAAAGCGGCCGGACAGAGCCTGTGGCTGGATAATATTCAGCGCAAGGAGCTGCATGACGGCACCTTGCAACGAATGATGGCGGAAGACGGGATCTGCGGTGTAACCTCGAACCCGACCATTTTTATGAATGCCGTGTCCCAGAGCTTTGATTATGACGACCAGATCGCGGTGTTGGCCAAGGAGAAAAAAACGGCCGCCGAAATTTATCATGCCGTCACGATCACGGACATTCGGGATGCGGCAAAACTCTTTTTACCGGTTTATGAAAAAACCGGTAAAAAAGACGGTTTTGTCTCCATTGAAATAAATCCCCAGCTGGCCTTCAATATTGAGGAAAGTGTTCGAGAAGCCCGGGATATTCTTCAGGAAATCGGTCTTGACAACATTATGATCAAGGTGCCGGCCACCCGGGAGGGAATTTCCATTATCCGTCAGCTGACTGCCGAAGGGGTTAATGTGAATGCCACCCTGATTTTTTCTCCGGAGTGCTGCCGGGATGTTGCTCAGGCCTATATCGCGGGGCTGGAACAGCGGTTGGAGAAGGGTCTGGATATCTCGGATGTTCATTCCGTGGCCAGTTTTTTCATCAGCCGGATCGATACAAGTGTGGACAAACTGATTGATACTGCCGGGGAGTCCTCCCTGAGAGGCAAAGCGGCTGTCAGTGTCGCCAAAAAGACCTTTACCCTGTACCAAGCACTTTTCTCGGACCCCCGGTTTTTGCGCCTGAAAGAGAAGGGGGCCGGGGCGCAGCGGCTGTTGTGGGCCAGCACCGGGACCAAGGATCCCGCCTACAGCGATATCAAGTATGTGGAAGAGCTGATTGTGGAAAATACGGTCAATACACTGCCGCCCAAGACCATCGCCGCTTTCAGGGATCACGGCGAGATTACGACCTCTTTTGAAAGCGGTCTTGCCGACGGAGAAACCGTTTTAAAAAGCATTCAGGCCGTCGGCATCGATCTGGACCAGGTATACGCGGACCTTCAGACGGCCGGTGTCAAGGCTTTTGAAAAATCGTATCTTGATCTGCTGGATGCGATTTCGGAAAAAGGGATGAAACTGGCCTGAGTGCAGAGTTTCGAGTGCGGAATGCGGAATGTTTTTGATGCGGTGAAAGATAAAAGTCGAAGACCGGGCAAACAACAAATGTCAAATGATAAAGCCCAAATGATAAAAGAATGCCAAAAATAAAAAAAACCAAAAATTAAAACGTTTTGACCTTGGTGCTTTGGATTTTATTTGGCATTTTTAATTTGGACTTTGAAATTTAATGTTAATCAGAAGCTGTTCTGAAAGGGGCCTGCCAGGTATTACCGGTTCAGGACCCCTTCTTTTTTAAGTCGAGCAATGATTTTATCGGCACAGGCGGAAACAGTGTTCCTGTCCGTTTCCACGATAATTTCGGGGTTTACCGGTGCCTCGTAGGGAGAGGAAATGCCGGTAAATTCGGAAATCTCACCGGCCCGGGCCTTTTTGTACAGGCCCTTGGGGTCCCGGTTTTCACATTCTGTTAAATTGCAGCGGCAGTAAACCTCAAAAAAATCACCTTTTTTTAAAAGGTTTCGCGCTTTTTCCCGGTCTTTTTTAAAGGGGGAAATAAAAGCGCTGAGAACAATAATTCCGGCATCGGTAAACAGCCGGACCAGTTCCGACAGTCTTCTGATATTTTCAATGCGGTCTTCTTCGCAAAAACCCAGGTCACTGTTCAGACCGTGCCGTACATTGTCGCCATCCAGGACATAGGTATGGTAGCCCATTTCAAACAGCCGGTGCTCAACCGCATTGGCAAGGGTGGATTTCCCGGAACCGGACAGACCGGTAAACCATAAGGCGGCGCCTCTTTGGCTGAACAGCTTTTCCCGGTCCTGTTTGGTGATAGTGGCGTCATGCCACACGGTGTTGGTGCTCTTGTTCCCCATAACAATATCTGTGAAGATGATTATATTTTAAGTCTGGATTTATCGGGTTTTTGATTTTATAGCATAGTGCATGGCGCGTTGCGCCGGGAAACTGAAATCTGTAAAATTTCAGTTTTTACTCCATGCGCTTTGCTCTCTGCGCCATGCCATGTGACTGGATATCGTAATAATGAAGAACAAAAAATCCTCTCGTTTTTTCAAGAGGTATCTTACAGCTTTTTTGACACAACTTCTGCAATCTGAACGGCATTCAGGGCAGCGCCTTTCAGGATCTGATCTCCGCAGACAAAAAATTCCAGGCTTTTTTCACCAAAAACAAGGTTTTGGCGGATTCTTCCCACTTCCACATCATATTTTTCACTGGCCGTGAGCGGCATCGGATAAACACATTCTTCGATATTGTCTTTGACCACAATTCCGTCAGTCTTTTCAAAAATACTGCGTGCGGCCTCCGGGGTGACCGGTTTTTTTGTTTCAACCACAATGCTTTCCGAATGTGCTCTCATGGTGGGAATTCTGACGCAGGTGCAGGATATAGGAATATCCTGATCCCCGAAAATTTTTCTGGTTTCCCAGACAACTTTCATTTCTTCTCTGGTATACAGGTTGTCCTGAAAAGTGTCGATATGCGGAATAACGTTGAAGGCAATCGGATGCCGGAAAATATCGCACCCGGCTTTTTCTCCCGCCAGCACCCTTCGGGTTTCCTGTTCCAGTTCGGCCATGCCGCCGTTCCCGGCGCCGCTGGTGGCCTGGTAGGTTGAGATGAGGACCTTGTTCAGCCCGAAATTTTTATACAATTGCCACAGCGGAATTGCGGCAATGGCTGTGGTGCAGTTGGGATTGGCGATAAGCTTTGATTCCCCGATGGCGTCCGCATTTATTTCGGGAATCACCAGAGGGACGGTGTCATCATATCTGAAAGATGACGAGTTGTCGACGACATAACAACCGGATGTAACCGCTTTCGGGGCATTTTCTCTGGGCCAGCCGCCGCCGATAGCGAACAGGGCAAGATCCAGATCGGAAAAATCCGCGGTATCAGCATTGGCGACGGTTTTTGTCCCGAGCGGTGTTTCTACTTTTTTTCCCACGGACCGTTCCGAGGCATATACCCTCAGGTCTTTGATCGGGAAACTTCTGTCGAAAAGCACTTTTAAAAGTTCTTTTCCCACCATGCCGGTAATTCCGAAAATTCCGATGTTTAATTCCATTTTTCAACTCCTTAGATCTGACCTGTCATTTGTTTAAAATATCAAGACCCATCATCATATCAAGAAATAAGAGCAAATGAAATAAAAAAACACCTAAGTGCTTTGAAGGGGTAAAAAATTACCAAGACGGTAAACCCGTCCGAAACGCTTGATGTATCATAAATTAAAGGGGGAGGTGCGGTTCTGGTCGGCCGGTCAAATCCGAAAATTTCAAAACGGGCGGATTCTGCCCAGCATTACGGTTTATCCGCTTTGTTGTAGATGACAACTCGGTTTTTCCCCTCTGATTTTCCCTGATATAGTGCACTGTCTGCCGTATCGATCAGGCCTTTTTTATCCTTTGATTTATCCGGAAGGGAGGACAGACCGATGGTAACGCTCAGATGGGTGACCGGCCGGCCTTCGCCGGTTTGAAATTCAAATTCATCAACGGCTTTTCGAATTCTTTCCGCGACAACAGCCGCTTCTTCCTCGCTGGTTTCCGGCAGGATTACGGTAAATTCATCACCGCCGTAACGGGCGACCAGATCACACCCGCGGGTATTTCTTTTAATAAGATCGGCGGCCTGTTTCAGGACCAGGTCTCCCGCGAGATGGCCGAACTCGTCATTGGCAGATTTGAAATTGTCAAGATCAATCATCATCAGGGTCAGGGGACGGTTATAGCGTTTTTTTCGCTGAATTTCATTTTCAAGCGCCTCGCTGAAGTAGCGATAGTTGAACAGCTCCGTCAATTCATCACAGGTTGAAAGTTGTTTGTAGTATTCCATCTCCATGGCCATTTTCTGGAGATTTTTGTTTTCCATGGCCTTTTTGACAATCAGCTTGATCTGTTCCAGGTTGAAAGGTTTGGTGATGAAATCAAAAGCGCCGGCCTTCATGGACTCGACCCCGTATTCAATGGTTGCGAAAGCCGTAATGACGATCACCGGAATATCAATTCCCATGGACTTAATGTTTTTGATCAGGGCGATGCCATCCATTTTCGGCATCATCAGGTCGGAAATGATCAGGTCGAAAGCGTTTTGTTCAATTATTTCAAGGGCGGATCTTGCGCTATCCACCGTTTTCACCTGAAAATCATTGATTGTCAGCAGTTCCGCCAGGGTTTCCCGGGAAGCTGATTCATCATCCACAATCAGTATCTTAATCGTGTTGTTGTCCGGTGTGGTATCGTTTTTCATTTATTTCGGGCAAAATGGTTTCAGTTCAATGCCTTGTTTACAATATTCGATATTTTTTTGCAATGACTGCTTGTGGTTTTTTTGTCCGGGCCTTCAACCATGACTCTGCAGATCCGTTCGGTACCGGAGTAGCGCACCAGAACCCGGCCTTTGGCGCCGAGCTGTTTTTCCGTTTTGTTGATAATATTTACAATTTCGGGAACGCTTGATATCCTGGGTTTTGATTTAACCGGAACATTGATCAGGACCTGTGGATAAACGGTTACCAGTTTTGCCAATTCAGAAAGGGGCTTTTGTTCTTTCAGCATGGTAGCGACCAGCTGAAGGCCCGATATAATGCCATCGCCGGAAGTATGATGGTCAAGAAAAATAATATGCCCGGAATCTTCTCCGCCCAGCACGGCGCCGGATTTTATCATTTTCTCAAGCACGTAACGATCACCCACAGCCGCCCGAACATGGTTGATATTCATGGCCTTGAAGGTGTTTGCCAGCCCCTTGTTGGACATCACCGTGGTCACGACGGTATTGTTTTTCAGGCGGCCGGTCTTTTGAAGGGTTTTCGCACAGATGGCCACGATCTGATCTCCGGTGACGGTCTTTCCTTTTTCGTCGACCACAATAATTCTATCGCCGTCACCGTCAAAAGCGATTCCCAGGGCCGCCTTTTTCTGCAAAACGGTTTTTGCCAGGTCAGCGGTGTGCTGTGATCCGCAGGCGTCATTAATATTGAAGCCGTTCGGGGTGACATGAATGGTGTGAATGTCTGCGCCCAACTCCCAGAACACATGGGGAGCGACCTTGTAGGTGGCGCCGTTTGCACAGTCCAGGACGATTTTCATTCCTTCCATGGATATATCTCTGGGGAAGGTGTTTTTCAGGAATACGATGTACCGGCCCTCGGCATCTTCGATGCGGTAGGCTTTTCCCAGATTTTTCGGATCGGGTAAATATTTTTCATAGCCGTTGAAAAAGAAGGTTTCGATCTCTTTTTCTTTTTCATCCGGCAGTTTGAATCCGTCTCCGGAAAATATTTTTATGCCGTTATCTTGGTAGGGATTATGGGAAGCGGAGATGACGATTCCGGCATCGGCTCTCTGGCTTTGGGCCATGAAGGAGACGCCGGGGGTGGGGAGCGGTCCCATCAGGTAGGCGTCGGCGCCCATTGAACAAATGCCGGATACAATGGCTTCTTCGAGCATATACCCGGAGATGCGGGTGTCTTTGCCGATAATGATCTTGGCCCGGTGTTTTTTTTCTTTAAAAAGGTATGCAACCGCCCGCCCGATTTTCAGTGCCACTTCAGCCGTCATCGGGTAGGTGTTTGCGACGCCTCTGATTCCGTCTGTTCCGAACAGTTTTTTGGTCATGTTGTCCTCATGTCAAGGGTCGTTTGGGAAATGCAGAGCAAAAAGAATGTTGTTGCGAAGTAACTATCAGATTAATCATAATTTTTTAATATGTCAACACAATTGAGAAGCGGTTTTGGTAATGAATTTTCGGTTTAAAAAATATTTATCTTGTACTATAAAATTAGTAATGAATATTCTTATGATTACAGGCATTTTTCCTCCGGATGCGGGCGGCCCGGCCAGCTATGTGCCGGCGATCGCACAGGCGCTAAAGGAACGGGGCCATTTTGTAACCGTTATTACCCTGAGTGACCGAATGAACCATTCAGATGATGGTTATGCTTTTCCGGTGATTCGAATTCTGCGCGGGCGTTCCCGGTATCTGAGGGTTTCCGAGACAATTTTTAAGATCATCCGGCTGGGCCGGTCCGCGGACCTGCTTTTTGTTCACGGGCTCGCTTTTGAAGCTGTTCTGGCAAACACTGTGACCGGGAAACCGCTGGTGCAGAAAATTGTCGGAGATCTGGCCTGGGAGCGGGCGCGGACCTTCGGCGGAATTTCGGATGATCTGGAAACTTTTCAAAACAAAACGTATGGGAAAAAGATAGAAATTGTTAAAGCACTCAGGAAATTCTGGGTAAAAAAGAGCAATCGCGTGATTACCCCGAGCCGGTATTTAAAAAGCATCGTTTCCGGATGGGGGATTGATCCGGGGAAAACAACGGTGATTTATAATGCGGTTGCACCACCGCCGGCCGGCCGCAATCCTGAAACCGGTGCAGCAGGCCGAGCCGGCAGTTTAAGAAAAATAGTGTCTGTGGGCCGGCTGGTTCCCTGGAAGGGGTTTGACGGTTTGATTCGTGTGCTTGCGGAACTGCCGAATACCCGCCTGACCATTATCGGTGACGGTCCGGAAAAGGGACGGCTTGAGAAATTGATAGCGGAAAAAGGACTGAAAGACCGGGTCTTCCTGCCCGGCAGGCTGTCCCGCGAGCAGGTTTTTTCCCATTTAGTCACCGCGGATCTGTTCGTTCTGAACTCTTCCTATGAGGGGCTTCCGCATATTGTTCTGGAGGCCATGGCCGCTGCGGTACCGGTCATTGCCACGAATGTCGGCGGCACCGGTGAACTGGTCATAGACGGGGAAAACGGTCTGTTAGTCCGGCCCGGGGATGACGCCGGCCTGAAAAAGGCGGTCTGCCGTGTCCTGGAAAACGGTGTTCTACAGGAAGAACTGGTCCGTAACGGAAAAAAGACCCTGCTGAAATTCAGCTGGGAGGATCTGGTCAAAAAGACCGAGGCGGTACTGGCAGAGGTAATATCGGAGAGCAGAGGGTATGGCGCATAGGGCAAGAATAAAACTTCTGTTTTGTGTCTTTCTGGGCTTGATCTTTTTTTCCTGTGCGGAGAAAGACAGTCGTGCTTTTCCGGATTATCTGCAGGTTCGCCTCAAGGCCGATCCCACAACGCTTGATCCGGCCCGGGTCGTTGATGTGACCGGTGCCCGGATTGCGGCAAAGCTGTATAACGGGCTGATTGCCTTTGACGAGCGTTTAACCCCGGTTCCGGATATTGCCGAGGCCTGGACAGTCTCCGGGGACGGTCTGACCTATACTTTCAGGCTGAAAAAAGGCGTGCGTTTTTTTACCGGTCGGGAGGTCCGGGCCGCGGATTTCAAGTATTCCTTTGAGCGGGTTCTGAACCCGGAAACCCGTTCTCCCCGGACATGGGTATTGTCCCGGATCAAAGGGGCACGGGAGTTTATGGCGGGAAAATCGAATGCTGTCTCCGGGATTCGGGTGAAAGGGGATTATGCCCTGGAAATAGAACTCAAAAGGGCATTTGCCCCGTTTATCCGTTTTTTAGGCCTGACCACCGCTTATGTGGTGCCGAAGGAGGAAGTGCTGAAATGGGGGTCTGATTTCCCTTTTCACGGGTCCGGGACGGGACCCTTCGTGCTGGAAGTCTGGCACCATAACCAGTTTGTCGCGCTTCGTGCCAATGACCATTATTTTGCCGAAGGCCCGAAGATCAAGGGCCTCTGTTACCGGATTATTCCGGAGGATTTTACCGCGCTGGTGGCCTTTGAAAAGGGGGATATCGATATTTTGCCGGAAGTTATCTTTTCAGAATATGAAAGGTATGCCGGTGATCCCAAGTGGAAAGCTCTGATCGAACGGTCGCCCGGACTGAACACTTATTACCTGGGCCTGAACTGTCAAAAAAAGCCCTTTGATGATGTTCGGGTCCGCAAAGCGTTGAATTTTGCCGTGGACAGAAAAAAAATGCTGATGACGATCATGGGCGGAAGAGGGATTATCGCCGCGGGTCCGGTCCCGCCGCTGCTCAGAAGTTTTTCGGCCGAACAGAAATATTCCTATGATCCGCAAAAGGCCCGGCAGCTTTTGAAACAGGCGGGTTATCCCAACGGTTTTTCCATGAAAATATACCAGACCGCAGACATTGAAAATCTGAACCTGTGCCAGGCGGTTCAGGGATTCCTGAAGGCGGTGAATGTTCGGGCCGATATCGTCCAGCTCGAATGGAGCACTTTTTTAGAAGCCGTCACCAGGGGAGAGGCGCCGTCTTTCTGGCTGTCCTGGTGGGCCGATTATCCGGACGCGGAAAACTTTCTTTATCCCCTGTTCCATTCGTCCAACCACGGGCCCGGCGGCAACCGGAGTCTGTTTTCAGACCCCCTGGCAGATGCGCTGCTGACCCGGGCGGTCCGGACGATGGATGAAAAAAAGCGAACCGGCCTCTATGAAAGAATCGAACAAAGAATTGTCGATCAGGCGCCATGGGTTTTTTTCTGGCACAAATCGGCATGTGCCGTACGGCAGCCTTGGGTAAGGGGGTTTTCCGTCACCCCGATTCCGGTCATGGAAAAGTGGCACGGTTTGCGGCTGTCCCGCTGATTTTCATGCTGAACCGTTCAAGCTGTTGAAACCGCCGGCACAACCAGTTGTCAGTGGTTCCCGGTTATGAAATTTTCAATTTCTTTTTCAAGGTAGTTGAAAAAATCATCCTTTTTATTTAAATGCCGCCAGATTTTATCAAGATTTTTCCATTTTAAAGGTTTTCCGTTTCTAAAAGCCATCAATACGAGCGTTTTTGGGTAGAGGTGAAACTCCTCCAGAAAGCGGCGTTTACCGATTGAATCGGTATTGACAGGTTCAAAAGTTAAATCCCCCTGTCTTGTTTCCCTCTTAAAATATTTATCGAGGACGTCTCTGGTATATTTTTCCAGCTTTTTACCCGGTTCCGATTGGAAATTGCGGTGAAAGTAATACAGCGTAAAATGGTCGGCACGGTTCAGTTTCGAGGATATCCCCGGCGGTGCTGCTGAGCTGCCAAAGGCCGTCAGCAGGATGAATAAGAAAAAAACGGCTGGAAGTTTTCTGAAAACCATTTGAGTGCTACTCCAGAAAAGCTATGATGTCATCCGGTGTCAGTACCTTGCCGGAACTTTTGATTTCACCGTTAACGGATATGGCCGGGGTCAACATGACGCCGGCACTGGTAATTTGATTGATATCCGTTACTTTTGTGATTTCGGCGTCAATGCCGAGAGCCGCTACCGCCTGGCAGGTGTTTTCGTAAAGCGTGGTACATTTGGCACAGCCGGTTCCGTAAATTTCAATTTTCATGATGTTTCCCTTTCTGATAAAAGCATGGCTCAATTGCGTTCCGATAATAAACTTTCAAGTTCTTCTTTACTGTAACCCAATAGCCTGTATGCCGGTGCTGTAACAGGTTTGCCCGAAGCATCAAAAGGTTTTACCATGTCCGGTGCGGTAAAAAACGGCGCATCTTTTCCATGGCAGTCCGAACATCCGCCCGCGCCCAGCGCAGCGCCGGCCGGAGCGATATCATGGCTGAGTTTGAAGGTCGATCCGTATGGAGAGTATTCATGAGAGGGATGTTTGAGACCATACTTTTTTTGCGCGGACCGGTAAACTTCCGGTCCGTCGACAAAAACCACCCGCCGGTTTTTTAAGGCGCCTTTTTTATCCAGATATGAGGTCATGGCGGAAATAACGGCATCAATTTCTTCAGATCTGTTGATTTCAATGAAACCGTCGCTGTTGTCGTCCGCAAGCAGCTTCAGCTGCGGATAGCTGTCCCGGTGCGTCCACAGGGTATAAATATCCTTCATGAAAACCTGATCCAAACCCGGTTTTCCGTCTGTTTTCAGACCGAACCAGATGGAATACAGGCTGGACACCGGATAAATCCTGTTCTTGTAGCGGCGCAATTGAGGCGTGTAGAAAAAAAGCGGTTTGTCCGATTGCTTGATGAGTTTACCTTCGCCGTAGTAGTTCCACGGTTTTATGTCCGGTCCGTAAAAGGACCAGATCTGTTTCAGTTTCGGTGTTCCGGACAGGGGATTAAATGCTGTACTGTCCTGAACCCGGGCGGCCTTTATTGCTTTTTCAGGAACATGACAAGCCTGGCAGGACAGAGCTTCGATGTGAGGTTCAAACGATTCGCTTTCTTGAAATGATGCATGTTTCATAATCGGTGCCCGGTGCAGCCCCTGCTCATGACACACCCGGCAGCTGACAGCCGTATTGTCCAGATCGTCGCGGACCAGTGATCCGGGATCATCTCCCTTGCCGAAATTATGATCTTCGAATGTATTGATTCTTGGATCAGCGGCGCTTGTACCGGCGGGATGGCATTCAATGCATTTCATTTCCGCCCGCAGATGCACGTCGAACCGGGCCGTGTAACTGGTACCTTTTTTCTTCCAGTCGGTTTCCCGGTGGCAGAAAAGGCAGTTTCGGGTCGGGACCGCTTTAACGATCGGTATGCTGAGATGGCCCTGATCATCAAAAAAACCCGTATTGTATTTGACTGCCGGAATTTCGTTGTCTTTAACGCTTTTTTCAATATTTGCAAGCCCCGCGCCGGCCGTGGCCGCCCACATGAAATTCAGCTTTGAAATCTGACTGCGGCGCTTTTTGTTGTCATAGTCCGGGCAGTGGCACAGCAGACAGTCGGCTTCGATGACCCCGGATTCAGACCACCGGGATTTGTAATAGTCGCCGTCAAAGTTGTTGTCCCTGCCCGGGAAAATCTTATTTTTCGGATCAGCGGCAAAGGCATCGTAACGTTTGCCGTTGCGGTCATATTCCAGCGGGCCCCCGCCGGGGTGACATTTGCCACAGGATGTTGCGAAGGTAAAGGAAGTCAGGTCGATTTCCTTTGCGGATTGGTTTTCTTTTTTCGCCAGCCGGCGAAAATTGGGGGCCGGGGTTCACCAGCGCCCGCCGTACTGTCCGGGACTTAATACCCATTGGTAAAGGGAAGTCATTTTTGGGTTCGGATTTTCGTCTTTTCCCTGCTGAAAGTGGTACCCTTGTGTAATTTTGTCATAATTGTGACAGCCTTTAGTTCCGCAGGTCTGTTTCGGGCTGTAGGGCTTACCCGTGTTTTTTCCTGTAACCGGGTTTATGACGGTTCCGGTATCATCTTTCAGGAAAAACGGCGGACAGACACCTGTAAAAAGTTGATCTGCAGACGCATGAAAACCGGTTAGAAACAGTGCGGTTTCGATGCCGATAGTAAAAACCAGAAAACGTGCAAACTGTTTTTGTGCCATGGGTTGATCCTTTTTTAATAAAACATGGTTTGCGTTAAGAAAAAACAGTGCCGAAAATCAGACCTGAAAGGGTTGCCATAACAATCACCAGGACAACAAATACAATGGTTTTTTTTGTTCCCAGCACAGACCGGATCACCAGCATGTTGGGAAGAGACAGGGCCGGCCCGGAAAGCAGAAGCGCAAGGGCCGGGCCCTTTCCCATGCCGTTGCCGATCAGGCCCTCCAGGATCGGCACTTCGGTCAGGGTTGCAAAATACATGAATGCACCCACAACAGAAGCAAACAGGTTGGCGGCAAAAGAGTTTCCGCCCACCAGGTTGTTGATCCAGGATGACGGAATCAGCCCTTCATGACCCGGCCGGCCCAGCAGAAGCCCTGCCGCCAGAACCCCCCAGAACAGAAGCGGGGTAATCTGTTTGGCAAAATCCCAGCTGGCTTCGAGCCAGTGACGGGATTCCTCGGTATCCTTTGCCGTAATCAGGGTAAGGCAGGTTGCTCCAATAATAAACGGAATCATCGGGTTATCCGCGAATAGAAAACCGGTTACAGCGGTAATTGCAGCGCCAAAAGCGATTTTCCACCAGCACAGGTGAAACCATAAAACCAGAATAAGTGAAAAGAAAAGCGCAAAAATTCCTGTGAGTGTCCATTTTGAATCGTACAGGATTTGCCAGAGGCCGGAAGCTTTTTCGGGTCTGCCCCAGTTGGCAAAAACCAGAATGGCAATCATGGCGGCAAAATAGATTGCGTTTTGCCATAAGGGGCGGCTTGTTTCCGGCTCCGGCATCTGCATCTGGGTATTTGCCTTCCCCTGTTCCTCTTTGAGAAAGACAAAATGCATAATCAGTCCAATGATGATACTGAACAGAACGGCTCCCACGGCCCGGGCAATGCCCAGCTCCGGGCCCAGGATCCGGGCAGTCAGGATAATGGCCAGAACGTTGACCGCCGGTCCGGAGTACAGAAACGCCGTGGCCGGCCCGAGGCCCGCGCCCATTTTGTATATTCCGGAAAAAAGCGGCAACACCGTGCAGGAGCACACGGCCAGCACGGAACCGGAAACAGAGGCCACCCCGTAAGCAAGGATTTTATTTGCCCGGGCGCCCAGGTATTTCATAACCGATGCCTGGCTGACAAAGACACTGATGGCGCCGGCAATGAAAAATGCCGGGACCAGGCACAACAGGACATGCTCCCGGGCATACCATCCGGCCAGGTAAACTGCTTCCGACAAAGCGTTTTCAAGCCGGGCCGCGTTTTCCGGCAGAAAGAAAAAGATCAGGAAAATACCCGTGATCAGCGCAAAAGGTTTCCATTCGCTTTTTAGGTTCATGCGATATCATCCTTGTCTTCGGTAAAATCGAGAATATATTCTTTCAGCTGGTTCCGAACTTTCCTGAAAGAGTCTGAAATCTCTTCATCACTGCCGGCTGCAGCTGCGGGATCAGTGAAAGCCCTGTGGATCTGGTTGCCCCTGGAGAAGAAAAGCGGCCA
>Ga0272443_10003534_pt1 | contig 18289 bp, 16 predicted proteins | sample SSMAcet12_FD_193581 | JGI IMG/M metagenome (GOLD analysis project Ga0272443, IMG submission 193581) | Marine sediment archaeal communities from Little Sippewissett salt marsh, Falmouth, MA, United States - SSM-Acet-12 | ecosystem: Environmental > Aquatic > Marine > Wetlands > Sediment ... | reverse complement strand
CCATTTCGGTTTCATGTGAATGATCATGGGCCGCGGGAGCCGGTTGTTCTGTCCGAGTCAGGGCGACTCCTCCGAAATAAAGTACCACCGCGCCGATGAGGCAGATTATGATAATGATATGGTTTTTGGTATTTAGAGACATTGTTTTCTTCCTATGAAGCCGCTGAATTATTGTTATCCTTAAACGAATCAAAGTCAGCGCCTTTGGCTCGCTCAATGGATATTACGCCGCGCACTTTCTTCACCTTGTTAATAACCCGGTTGAGGTGCGCCAAGTTCTTTATTTCTACGACAAAAGAACCCGTAACCGGTAAACCTTTTCCGGAAATTTCAGCTCCCCGGACATTTCCGTCACTGTCTGAAATCGCCTCGGTGATATCTCGCAACATATTTTTGCGGTCTTCAAGAAGGATATCAAGCCTTACCATAAAAGCCTGATCTTTATCGACATCCCATTCGACATCAATTACGCGTTCAGGGAATTTCTGAAGTTCGGCGGCATTGGCACAATCCGCCCGATGGATCGTTATCCCGCGTCCGCGCGTTATAAATCCAATAACTTGTTCTCCCGGTACCGGTTGACAACATCCAGCAAAGCGGAACATCATATTCCCCATACCCTGGATTTTTATCCCCTTGCCGCCCCGGGCGGTATCAAAAAAACGCTTTATAAGCGGCTGTTTTTCTTCCTCGACTTTTTCTTCCGGGAAAATCTTGGATATTACCGTTCGGAAAGAGACCGTACCGTCACCGATAGCCGCCAGTAAAGCCTCGGTCGATAAAAAGCCCATTGCCTGAGCGATATCTTCCATTATATCCGGGGATGGCATATCCGCCCGGCTTTTCTTGAGTTCTTTCTCAAGGATTTCCCGGCCCAGTGAGAGAGATTGTTCGAAACCCTGCTTTTTCAGCCAGCGCCTAATTTTGGATCTGGCACGTGAAGTCCTTGCGATCCGGAGCCAGTCATGTGACGGTTTTTGATTGGGCGACGTTAAAACGCTGACTTCATCGCCGGATACTAAAGCTGTATTGAGCGGGACCATCTTCCCGTTTACTTTAGCCCCGGTAATATGAAGACCGATATCGGTGTGGACAGCGAAGGCAAAATCAATAGGGTTTCCTCCCGACGGCAAATGCACCAGATCGCCGCGCGGCGTATAGACATAGACATCCTCCTGAAAAAGATCGATTTTGAGATATTCCAGGAATTCCGAGGGATTGGTCATGTCTTTTTGCCAGTCGAGCACTTCCCGCAACCAGCTCATCTGCTGATCGGCTTTGTCCATTTGCTGGCGGCCTTCTTTATAGAGCCAGTGCGAGGCAATACCATATTCGGCCACATGGTGCATGGCATGCGTACGCACCTGGATCTCCAGCATTCGTCCTCCCGGCCCGAATACGGTAGTATGCAGTGACTGATAACCATTGGGCTTGGGATTAGCAATATAATCATGGAAACGATTGGGTACCGGTTTCCACAGAGCATGAATTACGCCGAGTACATGATAACATTCGCGCTTGCTGGAAACCAGAATACGGATAGCCAGCAGATCATAAATCTCTTCCAGCGGCAGATTACGCAGTTTCATTTTGCGAAAAATACTGTCAAGGTGTTTGGCCCTGCCCGATACGGCGATTTTCAGACCTTCATCGGAAATAGCTTTTTTCAAAGGCCCGGTCACCTGGGAAATATACAACTCCCGCTCCCCGCGGGTCATTTCGATCTGGCGCGACAGGACGGCATAATCCTCCGGCTGTAAATATTTGAAGCACAGGTCTTCCAGTTCGATTTTAATGCGATTGATTCCAAAGCGATGAGCCAGGGGAGCATAGACATCGCGCGTCTCGGCGGCGATGCGTTGTCTTTTTTCAGGGCGGACGAATTGCAGAGTGCGCATATTGTGCAGGCGGTCGGCCAGCTTGATCAGGATGACCCGTATATCGCGGGCCATCGATAAAAGCATCTTGCGGAAATACTCAACCTGCTCTTCTTCGCGCGATTTATATTCAACCTTACCCAGCTTGGTAACACCATCCACCAGTTGAGCGATTTCATCATCGAAGGCCTTGCGAATATCATCAAGCGTAACGTCGGTATCCTCGACAACATCGTGCATCAGCCCAGCCGCCACCGTAGCCGAATCAAGGTGCTGTTCGGCAAGAATATAGGCCACCTCCAGACAATGCGAGACATAGGGCTCACCCGATTCGCGCTTCTGTCCGGCATGCGCCTTATCCGAAAATTCATAAGCACGGCGAATCAGAGGCACATTGATATTGGCATTGAGTGCCTCTATCTCGATTATGAACTGGGCCAGGTTAAGTAACATATACTAATAATACGCGTTAAAAAGTCACTATTCAAGCACTCTCTGATACAGCCGATACTGCCCTTCGGCGCTCTTATCAATGCTGAATTCGGCGGCTATTTCTTTCGATTTCAAGGCCATTTCCCGGCGCTTTGATTCCTCGTTGTATAATTTTACTATGGCCGCGGCGAACTCATCCGCCTTACCCGGCTGACAGAGCAGGGCGTTTTGCCCGGCTCGGGCGATCTCCGGTAATCCGCCGACGTCGGATACTACCAGGGGCAAACCGCAGGCGGCGGCTTCCAGCGCCGACGTATTCAGGCCTTCACTGCGCGATGTGAGTAAAAACAAATCGGCGGCCTTGAAAATCGGAGCCAGTGGTTGCCAATACCCGGCCAGCCTGATATTGGGAAAACCTTTTTCGTTAATCAGTTTTTCCAACCTACTTCGCAAAGGTCCTTCGCCCATTATCGCCAAACCGAGCCCATCGATTTTTGCACCGGCCATATGGACCGCATCAATCGCAGTGGCGAAATCTTTTTCGTCGGTCAGGGCTCCGGCCGATACAATCAGGAATTTTATCTCCTTATCAAATAAATCGGAGATAAAGTCTTCGTCCTTTACCGCATTGTTGACGGCCTTTATGTCAATCCCGGAGTAGATTACTTCTATAATTTCCCTCGCCACACCAGTTTCGGCTAAAATATTCGCTACGGCTTGGCTGATAGCGATATAAGCATCGACGCCTCGGGCGTATTTGTATTTGCGGCTGAGGCCGCTGGCGGGAGCGAAGATCACCCGGCGTGTCACGACCAGCTTTACCTGCGAACGACTGCGCCCGGCCAGAAGTCCCAGCAAATGGCTTTCCGAATCATGCGCGTGGATGATATTAACTCCCTTTTGGTCGATAATATTCAGTAATTTCCCGGGAAACATTTTACGCCACAGACTGCTTGCTGACAGCGAAACGGTTGGATAGTCGGCGCAATTCCGCAGAAGTTCGGAATCTGTCGGAGCGGCGATGATTTGTTTTACATTCTTTCCCGCCAAGTGTTTTAATGATAAAAGTAATTGCCGCTGGCCCCCGCGCAATTCACGGCCGGTATCTATATGGAGGACGACAGGATCATTCACTTATTTTTGTCCGCCTCTATCTGCAACTGGCGCAGTTTGGCATAGCGAAGCAAAATTCCGGTGGCGCTCAGGTGCGCAATTAAGAAGCCCTCCCAGCCGTCGCGCCAGCCTTTTTGCATTACAAATTTCTGGAAAAATTTCACCGGCGGCTTTATGACCAGATGGTGGGCATGGAAATTTTTTCCGGCTTTGAGTAATTCCTGCGCTCCCAGAGTAGAATACTGATCGAGTTTGCGGATATAATTTTCCAGAGTCGGGTAAGAATAATGAAGTAAAGAATTGTGCAGGCGGCCGGTCGGGCCGGATATTTCTATTTGTTCATGAACCAGAGCTTCGGTGAAACAACCAGAATCTTTCTTAAAAAGGCGCAGAACATAATCAGGGTACCAACCCGAATGCAAAATCCATTTACCCAGAAACTGGGTCTTGCGGGGGACTGCATAACCATCGAAGGGCGGGTCACTTTCCAGCAGTTGCTGAATTTCGTTTTTGAGTGTAAAAGAGACTTCCTCGTCGGCATCAATCGATAAAATCCATTCCCCGCCGGCTTGCTCCAGAGCATACTGCTTGGTCGGTCCGAAACCTTTCCATTCGGGAGTGAAGACTTTGGCACCGAAATCGCGAGCGATTTCTACCGTGCGGTCGGTGGAACGGGAATCCACGACTATAATCTCATCGACCCAGGACACTGAACGTAGGCACCGCTCGATATTGGCCTCTTCGTTTTTAGTAATCAGGATTGCCGATAATTTAATCATCGTGACACCATCGCAATCATTTCATTGAAGGATTTCACAACTTCAGAGACTTCTATATCGAAGATATTATAGTCATTCCCGGAAATAACCGTCCCCCCGATCTGTCCATAGGGCTTCCAGAGCTCGAAGTTGTGACCGAACTGAGTATAAAGCCCAACCACCGGAATTTTGAATGAGCGGGCGATATGAACCAGCGACGTATCGGGTGTTATCAGAATATCGAACTTGCTGATCAGGGCAGTCACATCCAGAAGATTTAAACCTTCCGGGACTATACTCACCAGCTTATCAAATTTTCCGGTCAAATCCAGCGCCCTCCGGCGCTCACAGGGATCACAGGAAATGATTATATAACTTTCCGGGTATTCTTTCAGGATCAGATTAATCAGCTGAATATTTTTATCCATCGGCCAGACCCGGCTGGGCCGTCCCGCGGAGATATTGTAACCTATGAGAAGCCCCCGATTCGGCGGAAGCGCTTCAATAAAACATTCGGCCTTTTCCCGACTCGCATCAGGAATCGTGGGTGGGACATACCGTTCCATATCATCAAGGTTCATTCCGAAAGCGGTCAGAAGCCCCAGGGTATTATCAAGGACATGGCCGTCTTCGGGACGGTTTAGCCGTTTCTCCCCACTGCCCAGACCGCGCCCGGTGCGGCAGGCAAAATTGAAATCATAATAGCGGCTGTGCTTATACTTCCCCACCCCGATTCGCCAGGCACTTGTAGAACAGTACTGGCTTAAAAACAGGGCTGTCACCGAATCATCACAGATCATATCCACCGCGACATCCATACCGAGCGACCTGACCCGCTGTAACATCTTAAAATCATCTCGGGCGTTTTTAGTATAGAGGAAATTTCCTGACAGATTACGATCCTCGCGAATAATCGCGATATTTTTGGGCGAGCATATCGTGTACAATTCCAGATGCGGATAGCGAGTCTTGAGATTATAAAAAACCGGCAGGGAAATAATCATATCGCCCAGTTTTTCGGGTCTTATAAAGACTACTTTTTTAATTTTAGTCGCGTCAATATATGTAAAGTCCTGGCGGCCCTTTTTCAAAAAAGGCCGAGCCAGATTAAAGACTGACTTTTTGAATCCATGCTCGAGAGATTTCAGGAAATTAGTCGGCATGGCTCATTATTCTCCGGTGTTATCCGCAGGATGGTGATTGTTTTCGAACTGCATCTGGTACAGACGCCGGTACAGGCCGCCCTCGGCTAATAACTCGTCATGTGTTCCCTGTTGCACAATGCGGCCCTTTTCCATAACCAGAATCACATCGGCATTGGTTACAGTCGACAGGCGATGAGCGATCACCAGCGTGGTCCGGCCCTGCATGAGACGATTGATAGCTTCCTGCACCTGGGCTTCGGCTTCGGTATCCAAAGCCGAGGTGGCTTCATCGAAGATCAGAATTTCCGGGTTCTTAAGAAGCGCCCGCGCGATAGCCAGTCTCTGTCGCTGACCGCCGGAAAGCATCACGCCGCGATTGCCTATAGCAGTATCATAACCTTCGGGAAGAGCCTGAATAAAATCATATGCATTGGCCATCTTAGCCGCCTGATCGATAGCCTTTTGATCGATACCGGCCATCCCATAGGCAATATTATATCCCACAGTATCGTTGAACAGGTAAGTCTCCTGCGTCACAATTCCCAGCAAACGGCGCAGATCACTGGTTGCTAAGGTACGAATATCAATATCATCGATTAAAATGTGACCTTTCTGCGGATCGTAAAAACGCGGCAGGAGATCGAACAAGGTCGATTTCCCCCCGCCGCTCGGACCCACAACAGCCAAAACCTGGCCTTTTTGTACTTCAAAGCTGACATGGTCGATCACCCGCTCGCCGGTATCATAAGCAAATACTATATCATCATAGATTATTTTATGATTGAATCCGCTAAGGAGCACCGGATGATCCGGCTCACCCACGGTGGCGGGAGTTTCCAGCACATCGAAAATGCGCCCGGCCGCCGCCATCCCCTCCTGCAATCGAATGTGAATATTGGAAAGCGATTTGACTGGTTTAATCAGGGAAAACATGGAAAACACGAAGAGAATAAAATCTTCGGCCTGCATGGTTGACTGCGCCGTCAGGATTTGAGTCCCGGCATACCAGAGAATAAACAGCCCAACTATGGTGGCCATCATGTCGTTTATGGGCGAGGCCAGAAGGCGCACTCGGGTCATTTTCAAGAGGGCTTTGAAAAACCGAGTTGTGGCTTTGTGGAATTTTGCTATTTCAAATTTATCGGTGGCAAAACCTTTGACTATGCGGATATTGCTGACTGTCTCTTCCAGTACAGTGTTGACATCGGCCATGCGTTCCTGAGAGCGAAAAGAATATTTTTTCAGTTTTTTGCCAACGCGATAAATAAATAAAAACATAACCGGTAGAACAATAGCGGCGAGAAGGGTCAGCTTCCAGCTCAGGATTATTAAAAAGCCGGTGAAGATCAAAACCGACAGGGTATCGGCGATCAGATGGTTGAAACCCAGATCAATGGTTTCATTCAAAACAACCACATCATTTGTAACTCGCGACATCAACTGCCCGGTGCGGGTTTTATGAAAATAGGCCAGAGACAATTTTTGATATTGTTCAAACAGGCGATTGCGTATATCGCGAATAAACGACTGCTGAACAAAGGCCATGAAAAAGCCCTGGAAATACATGAAGAAATTTTTGAGAAAAGCAATCAGCAGGGTTACCCAGCAGATGCGAATCAGAGTGCCGGTCTTGGTATCCCGCATAATAAGATCATCTACCCGGCCTTTGATGTATATTTTCACCTTATCGGGAATCTCAAACAGGCTTTCCAGAAAACTCTTTTCGCCATCAGACGTTGGGGCCTGCTGAACCTGAACCTCCATTGTCGCGATCCCGGCCAATCCGCCAAGCTGACCATCGGTGGCGAATAAAGTTCCCAGAAGCGGCCCGATCATCCATATCAAGGCTCCAGCCATGGCCGAATAAAGCATGGCCGAGACAGAAGCTGTTACCAGCCGAAGCCAATAGGGTTTAAGCAGTCTGAATGTTTTGCGGTATAATCTATCCATAAGCCAAAAACATAATACAATGCCCCCCCGGGGTCAACAGCATCGTAGTCTTGATATAAGCCTGTTAAAAGGATTCCAGTAATACTGCATCGGGTGGGATTACAACCTCGAATTTCCTTTCCGGTACGGAAATATTATAGTGCTGTTCCCGGACAAAGCCTTTGACTCGGAAATCGGAGGGCTCATTGTAATACAGAATGTTCTCTATCTGATAATAGGGAAAATCTTCATCATGCCAGCAATATTTTATAACCACGGAATCACCACAGAGGGGATCAATCAACATTTCCCGGTCAGGCCAACCCCGAATGAACGCTTTCATCTTTACTGACCTCTCAAATCGACCGCTCTTATATGCGATTTCCCTCTTACCATACTGATTTGGCGGAGATTGAATTTCATCATTGTATAAACGTTGACCATTGATCATAGCGAGAAGCATCATAAGATTTTCGCCCGGTCCGGGACATTCAGAACTCGATTTCAGATCATCAAGCGTACCCTGATAATATTCATTGTCTCGAGGGAAATAAACAGTCATATAATCTTCAATTATATTGCCCTTGAACGCGCCTTTACTAAGATAAGCCCGGCCATAAAAACCGACCGAATCGCCGGAATAATAAAGTTCGGTTTGCACGGTAGCTTTTTTACCGGCGTCGTTTAAGCGCAACTCAATCAGATATGCGGCTGATATCATTTCGTTATTGCGCCTTTTTATCACATCCTCAAAGGCCGTTATCGTTCCCTCGTCAATCGGGTACGGCGGTTTACAAGACAGCAGTAATGGTAAGGTAATCAATATAGAAGATATGACAATCAGGTGCTTCACAATCACAACCCGGAAAAGAGATAGACTACCGCAGTGACAAACGGCCCCAGGATAATCCAGATTAGCGATTTGCCAAACATAAATCCGCTGGCGATTAGTACCATCAGGAGTATCGGCCCGACTCTTTCCAGTTGATCCAGATAATAGTCATAGCGGGTAGGCGTGAGACTGCGCAGGATGTGGGAACCATCCAGGGGAAAAAGGGGAATAAGATTGAAGAAGGCCAGGATAACATTAATATACAGGAAATTCATGATAATGACATACACGCCCTCATTGAGGCTTATCAATCCCGAAGGTCCCAAAATTCTGACGATTGTACCCGCAATCAAGGCCAGCCCCAGGTTAGAAAGTGGGCCGGCGAATGAAATCCAGAAATCATCGCGACGGGGGTTTTTCAGATTCATGGGATTGACCGGAACTGGTTTGGCCCATCCGAAGCGGAACTGGGCCATGACCATAACTATCAAGCCGAATAAATCCAGATGTTTAATGGGATTCAAAGTTAATCGTCCCATCAGACGTGCAGTCGGGTCACCCAGTTTATTGGCCGTCCAGGCATGAAAATATTCATGCACGGTGAGACTGAACAATATCACCGGTGCGGCCAGAATTATGTCTTTTAAACCATATCCCATAAAATAACCCCGAAAAATCTTTATACGATCTTCCGGGGTCAAAGTCAAAATAAATATTGGGGCCGTTTCCGATCAGGCATAAACTCCGCGGAGCAACAGCACATCAGTAACGCGCTTAATAGCCAAGATATAGGAGGCCAGCCGCAAGGAGCATTTGAACTCTTTAGAAACAGTATAAACATCGTCAAAGGCCCGCACCATATGCTCTTCCAGACGATGATTGACGTCTTCCTCACTCCAGAAATAGCCCAGACGGTCCTGTACCCATTCAAAATAGGAAACAGTTACTCCGCCGGCATTGCAAAGGATATCAGGAATAACGGTTATACCATTCTGGTACAAAATTGCATCGGCGTCGGGCGTAGTCGGACCGTTAGCGCCTTCACCGACAATTTTGGCCTTAACCTGAGCGGCGTTCTTTTTGGTAATCACATTTTCCAGCGCGGCCGGAATCAGGATATCACATTTATAACCGAGAATCTTGCTGGAACTATATTCTTTAGCTCCGGGGAAACCGACGATGGAGCCTTTGTTTTTCACGGTATAAGCAATCAGGGCTTCAATATCGATGCCCTTCTTGTTTTCCAGAGCGCCGTTGACATCACTAACAGCCACGATCTTGACACCCATCGAGACCAGCGACTTGGCGGCGATGGATCCGACATTACCGAATCCCTGAATTGCCGCGGTGCAATTATTCAAGTCAATACCAAGTGTTCGAGCCGCTTCGCGAACGCTGATTCCCACGCCATTACCGGTAGCATCATGGCGCCCGCGGGAGCCACCCAGTACCACCGGCTTGCCGGTTACCACCGAGGATGTGTAATTGCGCGTATGCATGCAATAGGTATCCATTATCCAGGCCATGGTTTGTTCATTGGTATTAACATCGGGAGCCGGAATATCTTTTTCCGGACCGATGACATCGATCATATCGGCCGTGTATCTCCGCGTTAGTCTTTCCAGTTCACCCTTGGACATTTTTTTAGGATCACAGGTGACACCGCCTTTGGCTCCCCCAAAAGGAATACCCGTCACGGCACATTTCCAGGTCATCCAGGCCGACAGGGATTTAACCTCATCGAGATTTACATTGGGATGATAGCGAATTCCGCCCTTGCCGGGACCGCGGACTATGGAATGCTGTACCCGGTAGCCGGTAAAAACCTGAAAAGTACCATCATCCATCTGGATGGGCAGTTTCACCATTGTTATCTTGCGCGGTTCCTTGATTATGCGAAGCAGGTTGGGATCCAGTTTGATCTTTTTGGCGGCCTCATCCAGGTGATGCAGGACATATTCATAAGTGGAGACCGGAATCGTACGTGATCGCAGATTGGCCATTTTTTTATCCTCACTTTACGGAATTGACATTATAGTTTTATGTAAATTTCGTTACCTTGACAAAAAAGTCGAGCCAATGTCAAAAAAACGCCACGGTTTGTCAAGTCCCTTTTTTATACCGATTCTTGGAGATGTGCCAATCTGAGATGAATTTTGATTTCGGTCTATAATATAAAGATCAGATCCGGTTAAATCCAGTCCGTTCTGATGGCGGGTTAGACCGAAAGCGCGGCAGAATTTTCCCGGTCCGTTGGTGAGTTTTTTGGTATTTGTAGGTGTTAACACCCTCATAATATCTTCACCAAATACCGGTTGCACCGCCCGCACCAGGACCGCCGCAGGAAAACCCTTTTTTTCCGTTACGATATTGAAACAATAATACATGCCATAAATGAAATAGATATAAGCGAAACCGCCTTTTTCGTACATAACGGCATTGCGCGCGGTGGGACCGGGAGCGGCATGGCAGGCCGGATCGCCCTCTCCTATATAGGCTTCGACTTCGACAATATCGCCCGCAATGATTCCCTTTTTATGATGAAATACGATAGTCTTGCCCAGTAATTCGGGTGCTACAGTTAATGTGGATCGGGTATAAAACGACCGGTTAAGTTTTTTTCCACTTAATTTCCCGGATGTTTTATTCATCAACATAAGGTCTGAGTTCATAAGCCATCGATGAGGCGAAATCGAAATCCAGGGCCATATCTTCCGGCCGATGGGCATCGGAGCCGAGGGCGATCAGGTGTACTCCGGCCTCACGGGCCATATTGACTATTTCCATGCGCGGATAATATTCATCAAGGCCATGCCGTATGGCCGAGGTATTTATTTCATAACCGACATCGTGTTTTAGCATGGTCTCAAACAGCTTTTCGATGCGTCCGCGGTGGACAGTCTCAACAGCCGGTCCGTAAAAATCATATCCATGTTTACGATAAATATCGATATGCGCCAGACAATCGATCAATCCCGACGCCACCATCTTATCCAGCGCACTGAAATAACGGTCAGCCATAGTCTCCAGTTTGTGTCTCTTGAAGAGTTTAATCGCTTCCTCTTTGCCGCAATAAGTCAGATCTCCATCGCTGTGCAAACCGCCCAGCCGGTAATGAAGTTTCACTTTGCTCTGGATATTGGCCGCCTGCTTTTCCCATCCCGGATAATATCCAAATTCCAGACCGCCTCTTACCAGAAGACCAATACGGCCATACTCGGTAAAACAGCGATTGACATCATCAAGGAAAATCTGAATAGTCTCGGCTGACAAAGGCTCGCGTTGGCCATTTATATGCAAATAAGCATCGACTTCATCGCAAACAGGATTAGCTTCAAAATGGGGGGTAAAACAGATTTCGGACAGCCCTATATTAAAAGCCCGCTGGCACCATTCATCCAGCGAACCATGACCATCGCAGGAATAATCGGGATGCACGTGATAATCCGCTACCGGGCCGTTGGTTAGTTTTTCATAATCAGACATAGTGACTCCCGGTTATAAAGGGATTGTGTCGGCGCTCATCGCCGATGGTGGTCGCCGGACCGTGACCCGGATAACAAATAGTCTCATCAGGTAAGGTCAGTAACTTTTGAGAAATAGAATCGATCAATAGTTCATGGGAACAACCGGGAAAGTCGGTTCGTCCAACCGATCCGTTAAACAGCGTATCGCCGCAAAATACGATATTATCATGATGGTAGCAGACTCCACCGGGTGAATGCCCGGGAGTGCTATAAACAATAAAATCAATTGATGCGCAAGATATTACGTCGCCATCATCAAGTAATCGTTTAGGCTCGGAAAGGGTTATTGGTGTTCCATACATGGCTGAAAAATTCTCCGTCGCCGATGACAGGAGTTTTTCCTCACCCTTCCCGGCATAATAGGAAATACCGAATTCCTTCATAATCTCATTGACGGCTCCGATATGATCGGCGTGGGCATGGGTTAAAAGGACCAATTGCGGCTTTATGCCGACTTGGTTAATCTGCCCAATAATGCGGTCAGCCTGATCACCTGGATCGATAATACATCCGGCCAAGGATTCAGGATCATAGGCTACATAACAGTTGGTTTCAATCATTCCCACGCAAATAGTCAATATCTGCATTGTATCTCCCGACAATTTCTTTTCAAACTATAAGGGAATACGGATAAGGCAACCTAAAAGTAAGTCATTGCCGTTCCCAGCCGGAAATTTTCATATAATTGGCAGACTGATAAAATCTTAATTATTTGGATTTTTTTATCTTGTACATATTGACCCCACCGGTCAAATTATATAGTTTATTACCCTTTTGAGGAGAGACCAGAGATGGACATAGAGACAAAAGAATTAGTAAGTGACTTAAGGTCAAGGGTTTCCAAAATCGGGAGGTATCTTTGACCTCGATAGTCGTCGTGAAAAAATTAACAAACTCGAACAGATAAGTAGTTCTCCAAATTTCTGGGACAATCAGGAACGCGCTCAATCAGTGATGCGCGAGTTAGCCGGCCACAGGCGCTGGGTTAATGACTTTGAAAAACTTGATGCGGAATTAAACGATCTGGACGAACTGGGTGAACTGAGTGCGGACGAACCGCAGGAACTACAGCAGGTAAAACAGGGGCTAAAGGAGTTTCGCGATCGCATCGATGAGTTTGAACTTTCCACGTACCTGTCAGGCGATGATGATATACGCAATGCCATCTTAACCATTCACCCGGGTGCGGGCGGCACGGAATCACAGGACTGGGCGGAAATGCTGTTCCGCATGTACAACCGCTGGGCCGAGCGTCAGGGATTCGGATTGGACTTGGTCGATTACCAGGCCGGTGATGAGGCCGGTTTGAAGTCGGCCACCATGACCATTAAAGGCGAATACGCTTACGGCTATTTGAAATCTGAATCGGGAGTCCACCGTCTGGTGCGTATATCGCCTTTTGATGCTTCCAGCCGCCGTCATACTTCTTTCGTTTCGGTCCATGTCTCCCCCGAAATCGATGACAATATCGATATCGAAATCAATGAAGAAGACCTGCGCGTGGATACTTACCGCGCCTCGGGAGCTGGCGGTCAGCATGTTAACAAGACATCATCGGCCGTAAGACTAACCCATATCCCGACCGGTATCGTGGTGCAATGCCAATCAGAACGAAGCCAGCACAAGAACCGCGCCTCGGCCATGAAAGTTTTACGGTCCCGGATGTATCAACTGGAACTGGAAAAACAACAGGAAGAGCTGGCCAAATACGAACAGAGTAAGAAAAAAATAGAATGGGGATCACAGATTCGCAGTTATGTCTTCCATCCCTACAATTTGGTCAAGGACCATCGCACCAATGCTGAGACTTCGGATATTCAGCGGGTTATGGATGGTGACTTGAAAATATTTATAAACGCCTATCTCACCACCGGGGGAGATATGGCGGTGGATACTGAATCATAATATTTGGGAGTCTGATTAATGGATATCCTGAGTCAGATAAAAGAAAAAGCCCGCCAAACCGGCCGCACCGTGGTTCTTCCCGAAGGTGAGGAAGAACGCGTTATTAAAGCGGCTAAAACGTTGACGGAAGAAAAAATTGCCCGAGTGGTTCTGCTGGGCGATCAGGATAAGATCAAAAAGCTGGCCGATCAAAACGGCCTCGACGCTGATCTTGTTGAGATAATCAAGCCGGAGAAATCACCGGATTATGAAAATTATGTCGATCTTTTGTATAGTCGCCGCAAGGAAAAAGGTATGACCCGTGAGCAAGCTGCCGAAGCGATGAAAAACGAATTGTATTTCGGTGCGGCTATGGTTAAAACAGGCAAAGCCGATGCCTGCGTGGCCGGATCGGTCAATACCACCGGGGATGTTATGAAGGCAGCCTTCCATATTATCGGTCTGGCCCCCGGCATCAATGTTGTCTCATCGTGTTTTATGATGACCCTGCCCGAATTCCAAGGTGAAAAGGATAAAATATTTTTCTTTGCCGATTGTGCTGTCCTACCGCAACCGGACGCGCCCCAGCTGGCTTCAATCGCCGCGGCCACGGCCGACACATCACAGAAACTGACAGGGGAAAAGCCTCGTCTGGCTTTCCTGTCATTTTCCACTAAGGGTTCGGCTAAACATCCCGACATCGACAAAGTTCTTGAAGCTCTGGATATTTTCAAGAAAGACCATCCCAATATTTCGGCAGACGGTGAGATGCAACTTGATGCCGCCGTCATCGCCAAAGTGGGAGAGAAAAAAGCTCCCGGATCACCGGTCGCCGGTAAAGCCAACGTGCTGATCTTCCCCGACCTCGATGCCGGCAATATTGGGTATAAACTGGTACAACGTTTTGCCGGAGCCATTGCCACCGGCCCGATAATTCAGGGCCTGGCGGCTCCTATGAATGACCTGTCGCGCGGATGTAGTGCCCAGGATATTGTGGACGTATCTGCCATTGCCGTTCTACTGAAAGGATAATGATCATGAGTCTCTCGCAATTAGCTATGGATATTGCGGAATCACCGACGCTGGCTCTCAATGAAAAAGCCCGGCGTCTGCGGGAAAAGGGTGAACCGGTTATCCACCTGGGAGCCGGGGAACCGAAATCCAAGGTGCCCATTGATGCTATCATGGGAGCCGCTTCCAAGCTGACTGAAGCTGAAATACGCTATACTCCGACGGAAGGTATTCCCAAACTGGTAAAAGCTGTCATTCGTTATACGGAAGAGAATTATAACAAGGTTGTCGGTCCCGAAAACGTGGTAGTCCATGCTGGAGCCAAACAGGCCATTTACAACCTGATGATGACCATCTTAAATCCACAGGATGAAGTCATTATCCTGGCGCCCTACTGGGTCAGCTACCCTGAAATCGTCAAGATGCTTTATGGCATCCCGGTAATTGTCAAGCCGGAAGACGGTCGCTTCCAGCCGCGCCTTCAGGATATCACTGAGATGGTTGGTTCTTATACGAAGGTAATTATTGTTAACAGCCCCAATAATCCTTCGGGTGCTGTTTATTCGGAAGATTTTATCGCCGAGCTGGTTGAGTATTGTGAGAAAAAAGGCATCTATTTGATTATGGATGATATCTATCACAAGCTCGTTTTCGACGGCAAGCAGGCGGTTTCCTGTTACAAATACGCCAAAGACAATTCCGATTCATCGCGCCTGATTGTGGTCAACGGCGTTTCCAAGGCCTATGCCATGACTGGCTTCCGCATCGGCTGGACCATAGCCAACCCGAAAATTACCCAGGTCATGATAAATGTTGCGGCGCAGAATACTTCATGTCCATCGGTGGTGCAACAGGCCGCCGCCGCTGGAGCTCTGGATGGTATTCAGTCCGGTGTGGAAGGCTTACGGCTCATGCTGGAAAATAACCGCAATATTATGCTCAATGAACTGAAAGCCTTCGAGGGCGTACGCATTATTCCTCCGCAGGGTACTTTCTATTGTCTTCCTGATTTTTCCGCATACGAAAAAGACTCAAAAAAACTGTCAAAATTCCTGCTGGAGAAAGCGCTGGTGGTAACCGTCCCGGGCGGCGAATTCGGTATGGAAGGTCATTTGCGTTTGAGTTATTGCGGCTCGGTAAAAGATATCAAGGTCGGTATTGAGCGGATTAAATGGGCCCTTGATCCCGAATCGCCCAACGAAATCTACATCGGCGACCGGAAACTGAGGAGGGATTGGTTATGAACAACAATCTGCTTAAAATAAAATCACCGGCCCAGGACCAAGCTAAAACCGTCAAAAGCGATTATGGTCTAAAGAACCACGGCTTGATCGGTTTGAATACTGCCTACTGGAACCTGCCTACCGAGGCTCTTTATGAAGAGGTGGTTTTCCGCAGTGAGGGCCACATCTCGAATATGGGACCGGTGGTTGTCGATACCGGTGAAAAAACCGCTCGCTCGGCCAATGACAAATTTATCGTAAAAGAAGCCTCAACTTCCGACAGCATCTGGTGGGGCGAATACAACCGGCCTTTTGGCGAAGAAAAGTTCAACTCCGTGTGGCAAAGACTTCAGGGTTATCTGCAAGGGCGTGATGTATTTGTTAAGGATTGCTATGCCGGAGCCGATCCGAATTATCGCTTGCCGGTTCGAATTATCACCGAGTTTGCCTGGCATGGTATTTTCAATAACAATATGCTCATCAGTGCCAAAACGCACGACGAATTGCGCCGTTTTGTCCCGGAATTCACCATTGTCAGCATTCCTTCGTTTAAGGCCGTTCCCGAAATTGACGCTACCATGTCGCGGACTTTTATCCTGTTGAATTTCGACCAGAAACTGTGCCTGATCGGAAATTCCGGATATGGCGGGGAAATCAAAAAGGCTGTTTTTACAATCTTAAATTTCCTTTTACCCTTTAAGAACGTGTTGACCATGCACTGTTCGGCTAACATAGGCGCTCAGGGCGATTCAGCGTTGTTCTTCGGACTATCGGGAACCGGCAAGACCACACTGTCGGCTGATCCCAAACGCGGTTTAATCGGCGATGATGAACACGGCTGGAGCGATGAAGGCATTTTTAATTTTGAAGGTGGATGTTATGCTAAAGTGATAGCCCTCTCTCCCACCGCCGAACCGCAAATTTATGCCTGTACGCAGAAATTCGGAACGGTTCTGGAAAATGTCGTTTATGATCCGGTTACGCGCCATCTTGATCTGGATGATGATATTATGACGGAAAACACGCGAGCCGCCTACCCATTGCATTATATCAATAATGCCGTACCTGATGCTATGGGCGGGCACCCTAAAAATATAATCATGCTAACCTGTGACGCTTCCGGCGTTATGCCGCCCATCGCCCGGCTGACCCCGGAACAGGCCATGTATTATTTCATTTCCGGTTATACTTCCAAAGTGGCCGGGACAGAAATCGATCTCGGCAAGGAACCGGAGATAACCTTCTCGGCCTGTTTCGGAGCACCTTTCATGGTTCATCATCCTTACAAATACGCCGAAATGCTGAAGAATAAAATGCTCAAGCACAATGCCAAATGCTGGCTGATTAATACCGGCTGGACGGGCGGACCCTACGGTATCGGTAAGCGCATGAGTATCCATCATACGCGAACTCTGCTCAATGCCGCTCTGGACGGCTCGCTCAATAACGTCGAGTATTATGTCGATCCCATTTTTGGAGTAGAGGTTCCCAAGAATTGCTCGGATGTCCCTGAAAAAGTTCTTTATCCTGAACAGACCTGGGAAGATCCGGCGGCGTTCCGAGATAAACGCAAACAGTTAGCCCTGTTGTTCCGTGAGAATTTCAAGAAATATTCCGATGGCACCCCAGCCGAGATAGTAGAAGCCGGGCCACGCCGTCCGGAATAAGACGACAGGAATTAAAAGGAGTCTGACTTTAAGAAATGCCGACTTATCAATACGAATGCAAACATTGCGGTCACCACTTTGAAGTTTTTCAATCAATTGTGGAACCTCCCGTATCGGAATGCCCCCAATGCGGCCGAAAGCCCCGGCGTATCATAACCGGAGGCGCCGGATTTTTACTCAAGGGTTCCGGATTCTACACGACCGACTATCGTAGTGAATCGTATAAAAAGGCGGCCCAGAAAGATGCCCAGGCGGCCAAATCGGCAGAAGCCACCAGTCCAAAAAAAAGTAGCTTGGATTCCTCCTCAAAGAAGTAAATTCTCATGCCTTTGAATAAAAAACAACTAGAGGCAATAAAAAAGACTCTCCCCACGGGAAGAGCCTTTTTTAATTTTACCGACCGGGAAGATTATACCAAAGATGCCGTCGAGGAAAAATACATCCCCGACGCTCTCTTCTTTGCCGAAACCGAGGCTGACATCGTGGCGGCGGTAAATCTGTGCCGGGAAAATAACATTCCCCTGATAATGCGCGGAGCGGGAACCGGATATTCGGGGGGCGTTCTGGCTGTCGCCGGCGGCCTGCTTCTGTCAATTGAGCGAATGAAAAAACTGCAGATTCATCCGGTTCGAAGAATGGCCGTAGCCCAGCCGGGAGTGATTACCGCTGAAATCGTCCGGGAAGCGGAAAAACTGGGTCTTTTTTATCCTCCCGATCCGGCCAGCTTTGAAGAATCAACTATTGCTGGCAACGTTGCTGAAAATGCAGGGGGGTTGCGTGGGAAAAAATATGGCGTTACCAAAGATTATGTTCTCGGCTTTCGCGGAGTTACCGCTGACGGCAACATCGTAGAGATAAACCAGGAAACGCCCTTTGGACTTAAGGATATCC